>Ga0315289_10000815_pt1 | contig 48058 bp, 9 predicted proteins | sample YL17G11_40_MG_FD_203452 | JGI IMG/M metagenome (GOLD analysis project Ga0315289, IMG submission 203452) | Sediment microbial communities from Yellowstone Lake, YNP, Wyoming, USA - YL17G11_40 | ecosystem: Environmental > Aquatic > Freshwater > Lake > Sediment | place: USA: Wyoming | collected... | reverse complement strand
GAGGCTCATTAGGACAATTTAAGAATAAGTCTTATCTAAAGAAAAAGAGAGAAGCGCTAACACAGATTTTGAATAAATATTATCCTAATAAGGATTATTTAACTTCCATAATTATCACCGCCTTAACCACCGTCAGCCTCTACCAGCTTATTAAATCCTTGTTTAGCGGCTTAGCAATGCAGAGGGGTTCAGTCAGTTTGGCTGGGATGGGGATTGTGGAGGGTGTGTTGGTGGCTGTGGTAATTTTAATGGGAATTGGCTTCTATCTCTGGAAGAAATCCAAGGGACCTGCCTCTGTCCAACCTGGCGAAGTATTCGAAGAAATTTCTACCCCGCTTTCCTATGAATTTATTTGTGAGGTTTGCGATATAGAAGTGCCTCCTTTAGACAAAGATTTAAGGAATCATTGTCCGAATTGCCTGTGGTCAAAGCATCTTGACGAGAAAGAACCTGGTGATGGTGCTTCATCTTGCCAGGGCTTAATGAAGCCAATAAGAGTTGAAAATAACCCAAAGAAAGGCTGGGTGATTGAATTTCGTTGTCAGGAGTGTGGTGTAGTCAAGAAACATAAGGCAGCCCCTGATGATAATTTAGATGCCATCATTCTATTACAGCAGCAGCCCAAAAAGGTAATTCGCCGCCAACGCGGCAAAGGACACAATGGCCTAATATTAGGCGGATTTTTATTGTCGTTTATCGCTATTTTGTTTATTAGCTATGGATTTGGACCTCGGTTTATGCTGATTATCAATATGTTTATTGGCGCAGTTATGCTGGTATGGGATGAAAAAACGATTGCTAGACTGGAAAATTTCTTGGGCATGGTGTGTTATAGGAAAGGCGAGGAGGTATTGACCGCAAATAATAGATATGAGGTGGAAAGTTATAAGGCAGGCACAATCGAAAAAGAACTATTTATTAATAATAACCGCAGTGGCAAGTGTTCCGGGAAATGCAAGGGTTGTTATAGATGTAATGGAGGAATTATACAAAATAGACGGTTAGACCCTATGCCCCTTGATGAGATTGATGGAATAATTAACCAGGCATTTCAGTTTGGCTTAACAACTATCAGAATTAACGGCGAAGATGTCTTTGATGATTGGGATAGTTTGGTAGCCATAGCCCAGGCCTGTGAAAGACATAAACATAAGATACCTTTTCAGTTTGGTTACTCATTCTATATTACTACAAATGGCTTTGGATTGATAAATGAAGTATCAAATGCCAAGACGAAATTTCAAAATCTGAAAGACATAGGATTAAAGTTTACATTATATCTTAGTTGGGATGTAGACAAGGTAAAACTGTTAAGCAAGGAGAATAAATGGAGTCCAGACCAGGTAATTACAGCCATGGCAGATGTGCTTGTTGCATATAGAGAGGTCTACCCTAATGGAGAGTTGATGATTAGCAATACCTCTACCAAAGAACAAAAACAAGAAAATGATGAGTTCCTGAAGAGTTTATATGAGAAGTTAAAGACACAGGATTCATTTAAGAAGAAATATCCCGATTGGCAGGCATTTTGCGAGAATTTAATTGAATATGATAGGTGGCTTGAATTTGATTATCACAAACTTATTGGAGAGGTTAGTTGGAGACAAAGATTCCAGAAATTAGTTGCCAAGGCCAAAGAGGGGAAGTTTATATGCATGTACATTCCCTTTGTAGATATGGCAACCAGTACTGTTTCTTATTGTCCTGTCTTTTCAAATAATTTTGGAAGAAAAATCTTGGCTGAGAACTTCAAGGAGATGATAATTGCTCCCTTGCGGCATCCATTAGCAAGACATCTATATTCTGGTTCTCTCACTGAACGAGGCTTGTCTAAATGCAGGGAATTATTGTTTGCCTGTTGCCTTGAACCGGCATTATGGGATATGCCATACTATTTTACCCAGATTGATAACCGCATAATAAATGATACAGGGCTCAGGACAAAGATAGGTTTACTTTTCTTATTACGGGATATCTTATTGAATTACAATAAGACCGACAGAATGTTATCAGTGGCAGATTATCTTAACAGTTTTCCCAAAGAGCTTATCTTAGCCCTAATTGATGAGGAGATTTTGGCTGCATGTCTACGCTATGAAGACGAGATAAGATTTGAAAAGCTGATGGATGATATCCATATAGAACACGGCTTCTTCTCATTCTATCATACCTGGAAGGCTTATAAGAAAGGCTTGATACAAGATGGCCGCCAGCTCCTTGAGCAGGTACAAGATATCTGTGGGCGATATTATTTTGACCAGGAATTTTTGACGCAACTTAAAGAAAGGGCGAAAGTTTTAGATGCAGATTTCGGGCCGGATGTTGAGGCAGATAAATTAAAGGCCTTTTTTGAGAGATTATCTGAGGCAGATATTCTGAATATCTTTAGATGGGCTTTGTGTGAGCAGATTTTAGTCCGTTATCATCCAGATATAAAAGACGTAGAAAAAGACCAAGAGTCACTTAGGCAACTTCTGGTTAATGCACTCAATAAAGATAAAGCAGCCATAGACAGGTTAATAGAACAAACTAATCTTAGTGAAAAGATAGAATTAATGAAACTATTGGATAGTAATATCGCTCAGTCAGGCGGATTGGCATTTAGTAGACCGCAAGAAAGATACGCCTTCTTTAGACTATTACAAGACAGAAATATTATTGAAAGCGTTGTACAAAGGCTTATTTCATTATCAGACAATAGCAAAAAATATCTTTTGAATTTGGCTAAAGAAACACCCGATAAAGATGCAAATACTTATAATTTTTCAAGAGTCGCTGTGGCAGTCTTCTCGGGAATGGTCGAAGATGATACTTTTGGAGATTTCTGCGAGGAAGTCCAGAATAGAAACTTCCAGCCTTTACCGGGAGCGGCAAATATAGTCTTAGTGGATAGTAAAAGGCTAGTTGATGTATGCGCCGCTATTGGCCTATATAGGATTGCCTCTTTTCTGTCCCTATTTGGCGTAAAGGTTAAAATTATAGAAGAAGATGATATCAAAGATGCTAACCTGCCTACTCTGCCATTTTATCCCCATATCATTGGCAAGAAATTTATAACTTCAACATTGCAATTTGATTTAGACACCGTAAGGTTATTTGAAAAGGTATATCCTGATAGTCTCTTTATCGGCGGAGGCCACGAAGTCACCTTATCCAATAGGGTATTTAGTGAATTTCCAAAAATGGATTTTGCTGTTATGGGTTGGGGAGAACTTGCCTTATTGGACATTATCATAGGAATAAATCCTGTAGGTAATAGCGTTGAAGCCTCGCAGCAGATTTCTGCCTCCAGTCATGTAGGTGGCATTAGGTTTAAAGACAGAGTTATAAAAAGAGAAATTGCTTATACGAATATGGATTTCAGGATTATATTTCAGGCATTCAACCCGCGACTATTATCTGACAGAGTCGCCTCCAATGGGAAGGTCTATATCCATACATCAAGTCATTGTCCTTATGAGTGTGTTTTCTGTGTTTCAAAACGCTCCTTTATTGCGCCGCTTAAGCGTAATCAAAAGATATTAATTGTGCAGGCCTCTGACATTATTCAGACAATGCACAGAATTAAAAAATATATCCCGGGTTGTCAAATCTTAGAATTTACAGATGATAACTTCTTTGCAGATATAAAAAGGGTATCTGACTTGTTTAGCCAGATAGAACAAAACAAATTGCATGAACGGTTCAGGTTTGTAGTTATGGGCAGATTGGATTCCTTGGACAGGATACCAATGAATTTGTTGGAGAGAATGGCGAATCTGGGAGTAAAAGAAATATACATCGGCTTAGAATCGCCTTCTCAAAAAGTAGTGAAAACCATAAATAAAGGCGCAAAAACTTATGAAGTTATGCCTAGATATTTGGAGATACTAAAGAAGACAAAGCGAGCAGGAATACCTTATGTGTATGCTTTCATTATTTTGTTTACTTTAGAAGAGACTTTAAACGAAAGTTTAGAAATTATTAAAGAACTTCTGAAGATGATATTCCAGGAAGATATTAATTTAGTATTGGTTGAAGGCTTGGAGGTATATCCAGGAACTGAATTAGAGCAGAAATACCAAAAAGGCGAGTTTGTGGTCTTAGAAGAGAGCGTGGGCTCCAATCTAATGATACAGTCAACTGCTCTACCAAAGGATGGCGAAAATCATCGGCTTCTAAAATTTATTCAGAGTAATCAATATTTCGCTTCTTTGAACCACGTAACTCAAGTATACACTTACTTGAAACATACAAAGGTGGATTCAAAGATAAAGGATATAAATAGAAGACAATATATAAATAATGCTATCTGTAATTTATATAAACTGCACTGCGCCCTCTTGGCGATTTCAATCCTGTTTTTGCCGCGCAGATTAGAAGCCTTAAGGACAATCGATGATTTAGAAAGAGAACGCGATGCCTGGTTTACCAAAATGTTGGCCTCAGTCAAAGAAGCCGAACTGCCTGACCGCCACCGCGCCAAACCAGGATTTAATCCGGATGAGGCCGAGATTCAAAGAGAAATAAAGGATACTCAAACATTAGTAGGGTCTAAAAGGGGATATGTAATAGATGCCATCAGAGACGCGCAAAGGCATGTGGCAGATAAAGACCCAGAGATTACCCGATCTCTTGAGGAGATGACCAGGATAGAGATAAGGGCAGGTCCGCTTGAACAATTATACGGCGTTATCCGCAGAATCACCCTCCATTTAGACACCACCCCGGGTGAATCTCTCCTTGACCCAAAAAACAGGGCAGAACTCCTAATCACCCTCATCCATGAAGCAGGGGCCTGGATGGGCAGGTCAGATAAATTCAATGAGAGTTTTGCGCAAAAGTGTATAAAGGAAAATCAGAAGATATTTGAATCTCGTCGCAAGATTGAAGAGGCGATTAAAGACGAACGATTATTTAAACTAATCCCAGAATTTAAGATTTTACAGGAAATCGCCGCGACCTCTGAACATAAGCAGTTTCGCATCTATCCTACCTGGAGGCATTCTTTAGCTGCCATTGACAATCAAGGACTGGTGTTTCAGAAGTATCCTGAGTTAAGCTTTAATTCAAAAGCCTGGGCCCGGATTTTGGATAAAAAAATTAAAACCATGCTTAACACTGTCTTGTTATTGCACGATATAGGGCTGATAGTCCAGACCAAACCAAGAGGTATTGAGGCCTTCGGATTAGAGGTCTGGGATAATAAGACAAAGCAAAAAATCTTAGACTGGACTTATCCCTTCTTTCCCTTAGAGGACCCCCAGGCAATAAGTTATCTAAATCACCTCAGGCACCTTGAGATTTCTGCAATAATTGCCAGGAGACTGCTGCCTAAATTAGGGTTTAGTAAGGATGAAATTGAGATTATGGTATTTTTAATCCGCTATCATTCTGCCTTAGTTGAACTGGCTACCTATGGCAGTATAAAAGACCAGATTCACCTGCGCCATCCTCATAGCCAGTTTATAGAAGATATTAAATCTGTTGCTTCCCGGGCGAACATAGATATAAGGGATTTATTGAAATTATTACAGATAGTGCAACTTGCTGATGCCTATGCAGTAACAGAAAAATTAACTTCCAGTATAAGCGCCTTAACTGAAGAAAAGATAATGAATATCTCTAAGAAGTTAGAAGTGCTAATTACTGCAAAATCTGAGAAAGAAAACTTCGAAGCATTGTCTTCTTTATACGACGACTTAAATGTTATTACTATGGAACATATGTTTATGAATGATATATTCAAGAAGTTGTTAGATGCAATTAAAATAAGAAATCCTGATATAAATGTAATCAGGCTCATTATCGCTTATAAGGCAGCCTATCGTTCTCACGAAGGTCAGTGGAGAGCCCAGAAGATGATCGACGGAGGCCATTTTAATCGACCATATGTTGAGCATCCGGTTGAGACGGCTAGGATTTTATTAGAGCCTTTTGGCATAACCGATGAACTCAGTTTTATCATCGCCTTGCTACACGATGTTTTAGAAGATACAGATATACCCAAGGAGGCGATTAAAGATGCATTTGGAGAGGACAGTCCATATATCGTAGAGTGTTTAATATTATTAAGAAAACAACACAAATCCGACTATGCTAAAGAGGGATTATTGTATGTGAGCGAAAAAAGAGAAGTAGATTATCTTTCTAGGATTTTGGCCTTTGGTGACCGCAGAGTCCAGCTGGTAAAAGTAGCGGACAAACTCCATAATTTCCGTACCTTATCGCATCTTGATTTTGCATCACGAATAAAAGAATTAGAACGAGTAAGGGATATATTCTTGCCTTTATTTATGCAGGCCGTGCATTTAAGCGATAACGAAAAGAAAATTATGTTGGAACAATTCGAAATTGCTTTGGAAAAAGTGTTGAAAGGCAATGAAGAGGAGGGGCAAAAAGAACAGGCCCAAGCTGTAATTGAAAAGTTTAAGGTGATGATTGAATATTATAGAGACAGTATCAAAAGAGAAGAGTTCTTTAGAATTCGCGATGCCGTTAAAAAGTTAAGAGATTTTGCAGAGACTAAAGACATAAGAGGTAAGCGCATTTTTGTCAAGACTATTAAATATTTTAATATCAGTAAAGTCTTACCAATCCGGTTGCAGCGTTCAGTGGTTAAGGCAGTTTTGCCATGCATTGCAGCAATGCCGGTTCTGGAAAAATATAAGAGAAGAATATTATTGCAGGGGTGCCTTAAAATAAAGATTACGGAGGATGGCCAATTCTTCTTTGATGGCCGCCGACAAGTCACCTGGTATGCCTTTAGGTATTTTGTACACCGAATTAGAGAGAAGACAATAAGCGGCATTAAAAATATGTTTATGTCTTTGAAATCTTTACCTTTAAAGTCTGTGTTTTTGACTGTCGTTTTGACAGGTATAGGTTTAGCTGCTCTAATTATTCTCTCTCGCTTTATTATACCTCTAGACATTCAACCGTCCTGGCCCAATATACTTATTTCCTTAAGTATTATGGTTGGAGCAATCCAGATTAAGGCTTCTAAACTCTTTATGGAAATATGGGATGATGATTTATCTGGCGATGAGCAGAGGATAGCTGCCCAAAAGATTTGGAAGATTCAAAATCTCTGGGAGACAGAACAAAAAGTGGATAGGCCGTTTGTGAAATATCCGGGCGGAAGTATCGGACACACTCACTTTAAAAAGAAAGCCGCTCTATTCTATACACCTCTACATAATACTATTTATCTGATTGCCATTGATGCACATGGGAGTAGTCGACGTCTGATATATGATGCCCCGATTAATAAGATGATTACATTTTTAGATTTATTTACCGTTGATGAGGTAGACGAGGACATCTTATCCCCAGAAGGTTTTGCACAGATAGCCCAGACTGAGGTCAAGATAGGCCAGACACATATGATACTTATGCAGGCAATAACCACAGGAGAGAAACCCCTTATTGAAGCAGAGAGCCCAGAAGAAGAAAACAAATCTGATATCCGATTATTCTTTTTGGATTCCCAGAAAGATGAGGCAAGAGAATTAGCCAGACAGAAAACCCAGACCTTTGTCAGTGATAATGAGCTCTGGCTGCTTTACCAAGCGTATAAAAATTCCAAACAGGCTATATTTGATGATGTCCTGAAAGCAGTATTTAAGGAATTAGAACATTGGGGTAAATTATTAACTCTAGAGTCCAGAGAACAGATACAACCTTTGGTTATTGAAACTGCCCAAAAGGTCTACGACAAGAAACTCCAGCAGGAACAAAAGAAAGAAAAATCAGCCAAAGACCCCTATCCGCCAGGATTAACTGATTTTGCCGACAATATCAGACTAGACCAAACTCTCGCCGACCATAGAGACAGACTCAAGAGGAAAGAAAGAAAGTTAACAGGGCTTCTTGATAAGGCCAGAGAATGGAAAGTTATAAGCCTTGAGGAAGACCAACGCATTGAACAGGACATAAAAATCTGGCGCTCTGACAAGTCTGATGCATACCAGTTTTACCTTACTGCCAATACAGATAGTTACAAGAGGGCCTTTAAAGAGATTAATCGTATCTTAAATTCAGTAGAAGGAATTGCCCAGAGGATAGAAAAATTAAGAGACGAGGGATATGCTAGGTTCTGGAAGGAAGTGCAAGAATTGAGGAAGAAGATAAAAGAGTCAAAACTCCATGAAATTATTATCAATACCTTTGAAATCTGCCTAAAGGAATGCGAAATTCAAATCCGAGAACTCTCTAACCTCAATGTCTATGAAGAATTCCAGAAGAAGATAGATGCCTTGAACCCTGAAATTAAATTGGCCCAGCGCCTATTAGGACTTATGGAGAAACTACAGGCCTTAAGCCAAGAGTGGAATGAGACGGGATTAGGTGAGCTTGAAACGAGCCCAGAATATAGTGATTTACTGAATGCCGTAGGCAAGGCTATAGATTACGAAAAACTCGAAGGCGCCTTAAAAGAAATGGATGGCTATTATCAAGCGCTCCAGAAGAAAAGCGCAGAGAGACATATTGAATTTAATACAGAAAAGAAGAGGGATTTGATTGCAGGATTAGATTTCATGCTCCAGAGGTGTTATGAAATTAAAGACTTTCTTATGGAGCAGTTTGCACAAATTACACCTGACCAAATCACTGTTTATGAGGAACTGTTAGATGATTTTGAGAAAGAAGTACTTGTCTTTATGTCTGAAGCCTGCACAAAGATGCTTTTAGACTTCAATCTCCAAGGCTATGGCTATGATCCAGCAAAAGTTGATGTGGATGGGCTCAAGAAAAGTATAAAAAAGGAGGTAGAATCTCAAATTGATAATTATAGAGAGAGAACCGAATTTTGCAGGGATATTTTAAAAGATGCCCCTAAAAAAACATCCCAGGAGGTTGAATCTGGGTTAAAGAACGTGGAGAAAAAGATAGAAAAATTAAAGAGGATGGTGCAAGATTCCGCAGTACATAAATCGCCAGACCTCTTACGGGAATTAGAATCCATAACCAAAGACTTTGATGCCTTGACTTTAATTTATCACTGCGTAATCAGGGTGGTAATTGGCGTTCAATATAAGATTAATCATCAAGTATTCACGGACGTTTATCACATTATGAAAAATATAGTAAGGCTTAAATTGGAAGATAGTTCTGGAATTATCGAAAGAAAGCAGGATCCGGCTAGCCTTCTGGCAGGAGAGGAAGAAAAAATCATTTTTGATGTGTTAGAGGAGGATCAGAAAAAGATAGATGAGGCCTTTGCTGAGGCGTTAGCTGAATTAGAGGAATGGCTTGCAGAAGAAAAGGGAATAAAGTTTGGAAAAAGGATGTTTGAGTGGTACAAGGATGCAGCAGTTTATGAAGAGAAACTCGATAAAGAAGATAAGCTGAATGAATTAATATGGTTATTTATGGAGAATAATGTGTTTATATTTAATGATTCTAAGAGCGTAGGGATGATTCAGACGATTGAATTAAACATCCTTTTTGACTGGGCCAAACATCTAATAAATTGCGAAGCAGAGAAATTTGTTGCGTTTGGGGTGTTTAAAAAGGTTATTGATGATTTCTCAAGATTAAAGGAACTGCCGATAAAAGCCCCTAATTATCACTATCCTGTTGAAGCCAATTATCAAGATCTTGTTGAAGCCCAGTTTTATGAGACTGCTGCATATTTATATGAGGCAGTAGATATTTTACTTGAGACTGGTAAAGCCGAAGACATACGTTTTATAGACATAAGAAAGGCCCAAAAGATGTTGCAGGAGAAAAATATCGAGCCGATTAAGGTGATTTTAAAGCCATCGGAGGAGTTAGATGAAATATTTTCTATTCCCACAGAAAAGACGTGGAGATTTTTAGAAGGGCTGTATAAGTTGTTTAAGAAGCATTTTGGCCAAGAGGAAGCCGATCAATTAAGTTTTAACTTTAAGGCAGATGTCTATTTTATTAAAGCAGTATTAGAGGACAAAAAGGCAGGGAAATTAAAAGAAAAACTAAATTGTATTGAAGGCGATATAGATATGGATGACCAAGGCTGTTATTTTATCAGGATTGTTGAAGGGATGGGCCTTACGTCAATAATTGATGCAGAGAATCTACATCCGCTCTTAGAGGAGTTTTTCTTGCCTGAAAATAAAGCCAAGACGACAGTCCTATTCCCTTTAAGAAAGACAAATCTAACTGATGAGGAGGCAGAGGCCATCATCTTATTACTTAAGTATTATAAAAACCTTTCTATCCATTTCTTTGCCTTAGATTCAGAATTTCCTCATAAAGATTACAGAGGGCGCGGTAAAGTGGCTTATTCATTGATTGCCAAAGAAAAGTCGGTTAAATCCAGGGTTCAGCTGACTGTACAAGACTCATCTGGAAAGACATCCTTTTCGAAGTTTGCAGAAGAAAAGATTAAGCAAGAGGGAAACTTTTTTGTCATCGCTGATGGTTTAGAATTATTAGAAGGCCTGGACCCTAAATTGATACAAGAAAACATTAAGCAGAAGAAAACAAGATTCTTCGGCTGTATTGGTGGAACAATTGATTCAGCTGGTCTATTTGTCTTTTGGTCTATGGCCAAGGACTCCCGACTCTTTATGTTTGAGTCAGAGGCAACGCTCAGGCTTGTCAATATAAATGTAAAGAAAAAGCTTTTATCCGCGTATTTTATAAAGGGCAAGATTCCATCTCACTTTAACATTTTGACTTATAATAAGCGATTCTTATTAGATACCCTGGCTCCTTATCTGTATGGCAAGGCGACCAAACCGTATCATTTGGTCGAACAATTCATTACGGTCCTTAAGAAAAAATTAAAGATTAAAGATGTCCAGACAGAAGAGGCCCCAGGGGAAGATGAAATTAATCCGCAGGATATTGTTAATTCAGTAGTATTAACCCTACCGCTATATCAGCTTGTTAAATCGGTTTTTGGTTCTTCCGGACAGAAGGGCTTAGTCAGTTTAGCTGGGCTGGGTACTTTAGAAGGTGCATTGTTAGTTGCCTTGATAGGCATTGGTTTATATCTTTGGAAAAAATATGCCGGTATAAAGCAATATTTACGTAGAAATTGTATATTTGATAATGAAGATTCTTTATATAGAATTGATACTTCAAAATATGACAAAAAAATTAGTGCATCTGGATTAGCATTGGTAAATACAGCCTTTCTTGGTATGCGCCTGGTGCCTGAATCTATAAGAGATATTCTTACCGATGGTTTAAAATTAAAAGACTTAGTAGAACAGGAAAAAATTTCTTGTTTTCCATCATTTAATTATGCTGCCAGGCGGGCCTTCCGCCCCTTCGGATTCCGTAGTTATCCCAAAGAAAGATTTTGTTGTTTCGTCTTCCAAATCGATTTAGAAAAAGTGCCTTCCTTTGCGATAGAGATACTTGGTGACGGTTCGGTTATTGCAATAAAGGCCGATATCCTACCGGATTGGATTAAGAAAATATTTGTATTCGACAAAAAAATTAAAGTTTTTGTGGATATAACCTCGCAGTTACGCGCCAAAGAACAAAAAACAAAACAAACCCCCAATATCAAGCAAAGACTTCTTAAATTTGGGTTAATCGCTGTTCCTATAATCGTCCTGCTTTACTTTACGGGTTTGCTTTCTCAATACTGGCAACTGCGCCAGACTAATCTATTTGTATTTAATGTAATCATGGCAGGGGTGCTTACTCCTGTTTTGGACTTCGTGAGTGAATATCTGACGCTTAAGCCATACAAATACCAAAAACTGAGAATTCCAGCTGAAGCAGCTATCGGCGCATTAAACGGATTTGTGTTTACTTTACTTTTAGTTGCTGTAAATAGGTATCTACCCAAGTCCGATTTCCTTACCTTAACCACAGCATTAAGAACAGTTATGTATATATTAATTGCTCTCATTACTTTTGTCATTTACAACAGGTATAAATTCTTTGAGAGAAAAATCTTAAATTTACAGACCGAATCATATTTTGCTATTACAGTAGATATATTATTCCTCGAAGGAATATTTGCCATAATCAAATATCCGTTTGCCCAGATGTTGCATGAAACTCACACATTGGTCTTTTCAGTGATTACGGCGATTCCTGCTCTGGTAATTATGATTTGGGGTTATAACCGTGGTAGGCCCATTTTAAATATTTTAGAACATACCAGAAGAAAAGGCTGGCTGTGGTGGACAGGGTTTGGGGTGGGGATAGAGTTTAGCAATAATAAAGATGAAACAGAAGAACACAAGCAAAGACTTGTTGAACTGAGTAAAAATGCATTTGAATTAGTTGATAAAGGGAAGATAGAAGCTAGATCGAGGTTAGAAAGATTTACTTTATATGAAGAGGTCGGTCAAAAATATAGATTTAAATATAGTCCTAGAGAATCAGAGCATCTGGTTATTTCCTCTGGATCTAATCTATTTTACTTTGTTTTGTCAGGAGATTTTGCAATCGGACAATTAAAAGAAGAAGAGGCGATTATTTCAGATAGGATCGCTTATTGTAATATCTGTGTTTTTAAAACCACACTTCAGAATGGCAAAGAGAAAATTGGACTAGCGCATATGTTTCCAGGTAATGAGCTTACAAAGGTTCGTTATCTTATCAATTTTTTAAACGTAAGACATATAAAAATGGTGATACTTACGAAACCAAGAACTAAAAAACATTTGGTTAAATTACAAAATTACTATTCTCGTAAATATAAAGACATAGACATACACATAGTTGAAAAAAATGTAGGTCAAAAGGCACGGGCATTTGTTAATCGTAGTGGGTTGGTTATAACTGTTGGAAAACCAAAAGCCTATCTTTGGTCAGAGTTATTAGAATCTTCTAATGTTTCGGGCGACCTCATCAACTCAGTTCTGGCTTTGGTTATGTTTGGGGTTGGTATAGTTGGTCTATGTTTCTTGTCACAGGTCGCAGGTCACATGCCTGTCTTCAATCTGAAATTTCTGGCCTTGAGTGGCAGTATGTTGGTGGGTGGGGTGGCAATAGTATTTAATGAAAATTCCGAGAAAGCATCTATATTACAGAAGTTACTCAGAATGCAAAAAATGTTTACTGCCTATCAAGAAATATTGAGTGCTTATGGCATAAGAACGCGTGAATTTGTCGAATATGCCATTACACAAATACAACAAGAAAAAGCCGACCAATCATTACCTGATAAGGTAAGAGAGACGATTGCGCTGATGCCTGATCCCCGCCACATCGATATAAACTCAGGCGGAGAGCACAATTGGTTTGATTGGTTTAACTTTGAAATCTACAATTTATCCTCTGATGCAGTTGGTAGCGGTTGCATTTGGCCATGTCAACATTGCTATCGGGGTAACATGATATTCCAAGCTAGGAATAATCCTTTGCCGATTGTTATAAAGGGAATCCTAGAAAGAAAGTCTATTTGTGAAGAAGATGACGGATATTATGTATTTAATGGGTGGAAAAGAAATGAAATTTTTGATTGGTGCGATCCATTCTTTGGTGTTCATATTGATAGTGTTCTTGAGCTCCTTCCAAGAATCAAATCGAAGATAGAATTTAATATAACGACTCGAGGGTGGGATAAAGATAATGGGCGTGCTCAACAGGCCGCAGAAAATATAGTTCGTTTGGCTTCTTGTTGTAAAGAGACATTTATTTCTCCGCCTATTTTCAATCTATCTTTCCACTTGTGCTCATCGCGCTATGATATCATTAAGGCGATTTATGAAACAGAAAATAATTATGTTCCCGATGAGATTATAGAGACCTATGCTGAGCGTTACGCAAATATTATTATAACGTTAGGTAATACTATAAAGACTATATATGTATATTTGGCAAAGCAGCCTTCTATTTTAAATGGCGCTACTATTAATACGCTTGAAAGGACATTGAGAAAAGTCGCCATCGATGAGGGCGTGATAAAAAAGGCGATGACTAAAATTAAGGAATTACCATGGTATGTAAGTATTCAGGATTCAATTATAGATGTAGGTGAGTTTAAATTAAAGAGGCTTTATCTATCCGAAACGTCGTGTCACAGTATAGATTTCTTAAGACGTTTGGATTTGGCAAGTAGAGGAAATAAATCATGTTTTTCTATCGGAAGAATAGGAAATATTGATGAAGTAATTCCATCGACGTTGCCTTATCCAGAGATAGAAATTAGTAATACCGGAAGAGTAACTGTGGATAGTTTCCGAGAACCAGGAAAGATTCTAATACAATCTACGCTTGATGAATTATATCCTTGTGATGTTGGGAAATCTAAAGATGATACTGACCGAGGCTTTATACAACTCGGTTGCTTTGTATTGCCATTAATCTTTTTACCTTTAATGGGCTTTATGCAATACAACGGCTTCGGCACCGAATACCTCCACCACCTCCTCGCCTGGGCACAGGCAATGCTTGCACCGCCAGTGTTTTTATTGGTCAACGGTCTACAGTCCACGGTCCACAGTTTAATCCTTGCACCTTTTATTTCCCAGCTATCACTTTACTACTTGGCCGGCCTCAAGTCGTGGGGGGGGTGGCGCGGGGGGGGGTGATTAGTGCATCAGGATTTGGGCTGGGGATGATGAGGGAAGATGATGCTGAAGGTTTGAGTCTTGAATTAGTGCGCGGTCAGAAATTATTGACTGCCTACAGAGCCATCCTTAATCAAAAAGGAGAAGACCTGCTTAAAATGCTAAACAAATTAATGAAGGCACTCCGCTTTGCCACTTTATCTGAGCCAGATAGAAAATCGGCCCTCGAAATAGCTAAACACCTGCCTACCGTTAAAAATCCTCGATTAGATTTATATAAACCCTCTCTGCTTAGTCAATACTTATCCAAAGACATGTTACGTGAATTTGGAAATCGACCTATAGTAGGAGCTGCTATAGTTGGCCCCATATTAGCAATAACAGAGGGGTGTTTATATCCCTGTAGCCATTGTGGATGGGGTTCACCAAGCGGCGGTATGCAAATGATGCCTTTCCCCAAGGCATTAGAAATGGCTAAGCTTCTAAAGGACTTTGGCCTTGAAAGTTTGTTACTATTCTTTTCAGGTGAATCGTGTAATTATTACGACCCTTACTACGGAACCACTATAGCAGATGTGGTTGAATATTGTATCTCTATAGGTCTTAAGGTTAGCATTATTACACGCGGCCCGCATTCCGATAACCCTGTCTTTTTAAAGGCATTAAAACGCCTGGCAAAGATGGATCCTGCGATGTGCGAAGTAGTATTTTCTTTCCACTTTTTCTACCCGGAGATTGTCAAAGCGGTTCTCCAACATAGAAGCGAGGAATATATAAAAGGTTTAATGCTGCCTTATATTGACAGATATAAGAGAGATATTACAATCTTAAGCCCGGTATTAAAGTCAATTGATGCATTCCCTACTTTAATTAATACGAATGAGAGAAAAGAGTTTTCTATCGATTATACACTAAGCATATTAGAAGAAATGTTTGGCAATAACTTTAGAAGAGAGCATATTAAAGGAAAGACCACCACGGATTTTAGTAGCGGAATATTAGTCGAAATAGTTACCAGCGATAAGACAAAGGTTTATTTAAATATAAATGGCCATAGAATACGTATAAAACAGGGAAGTCAAAGAGATATCCTGAATTTTGGCAGGGCGTACCGGCTTTTTAAGGATGCAGGAATTCAACCTATGGGCAGTGGACTGGCTTGTAAATTCCTACCCGGCTTGGTTATTCATCCTGATGGCGTAATGGATGTCTGTTCCTATTTCCCTCAGGCGGGTAGGTTAAGTGATTACTACAAGCCTTGCGACTATGATGAAGATTACGATCCCAACGACTCAAAACACCACGTGTGGTGGACAAAATACTACAATATGCCTTTCTCTTATTTTATATATCGTCTTATGAGAGATTGTTGTAGTCATTCTGTTCGTATGGTAGAAGCATTAGCGCCTTTTTATCCAGGCGCACAACAATCTATTGAAGAAATCAGGCAAGCTATATATTTCGCTCCGGAACAGTATGAAGCATGGACGAAAAAGCATTACAAAGTATGGTTTAAGGCATTAAAGGATATACCTGTGGGCATATATGAATTAGTGGAGATAGCACATCTTATTGATAACGAAGGGAAGCCATATTCCCGTATCGCATTGCCTGTACGTGCATTCGATGAATGTAGTGTAGTTTTAAAACCTCGAGATTTTGCCAATATTTCCGCTAGTGCTACCCCTGCCTCCTTCCCCTGCCTCAAACTTAAAAATATAAATGAGCCTGAGGATTTAGCTGACTCTGTCCGCACGCGTCCAGGACGCAATTTCGGAAATGGTTTACATGCCAGATGTCCCATTGCGGCGGCGGTTCTCGTTGCCATAATCACTTATTTACAACTCAGCAACCTTGGCGTAGATCTCATCCATAACTTTATCATCTGGGCGCAGGCTCACCCGGCACTTTATTACCTAGCAGGCTTTAGTTCTTTCTGGTTGGTGGTTGGTATGTTTGTGGGTGGGCTGTTCTTGAATCCAGGCGACAATAATAGAAATATTGCTAAAGAGTTGAAATCTATTATCAATAAAGTTCAGAAAGCAGTCAAAAACCTTTCTTTAGAAGTTAAAGAGATAATTGCAGAGAGTATTACCTTGGCCCCTTATGCTACTTCTATTGCTGATGCCAGGCGAAAATATAATGATTATAGTAATTATGCCCATCCTTTTAGAAGAGACCTAAGAAGGATGACCTTCGTATTAAAGAAATATTATTTACGCTTGGCTCATAAAATGAAATGGTTCTGGTATGGAAAAAATATAGATTATGGCTCACGTTTGACACATACCAAGGATGTTGAAGTATGTGTTAACTCCATAGCAGAAGTTTTGCGCCTAAATATTGTTTTAGCCGAGGCACAAGCTCGGTTCCATGATGTGGGAAATCCGCCCTTTGGACGGGCAGGAGAAAATGTTCTCAATGAAATACTAAAGAAATACGGAGGCTTTGACCACGAAGAACAGGCATACCGTTTAGCCACCAAAACTCGTGCATATCCCGCCTTTCTGGGCGCTAACCTTACCCTGCAGACGTTAGGTGTCTTATACAGATCCGATAACAAAGTCCCGCTTGATGAGGTTATTCTTACGCTGGAGGCACAAGCTACACGCTTTGCGGATAATCTTGCCTCTTACCGTTATGACTTGATGGATTCTTTAAGAATGAAACTGGTTAAATTAGAAGACCTCTCGCAAAACAGTTTATGGGAAAAGGCCATCCAAAGGGCAAATCAAGAGACCAAACGTAAACGAATGATAAACTTCAGAGGCGTGGAAAATATCTATGATGTCTTACATTCTGACGTTGATGTGGTGTTACGTAACTTAATGTACATTATTCAAGAAGATGCTATAGAGGTTTCTCTAAAGAATTTAAGCCGGCTGAAACGAGTGCCTTCGCAGAAAGTGTTAGCCAAACGCGTATTTATTTGTAACTCTGCGGCAATGCAAAAGGAAATAAAGGAATTGCGTAATTTGATACGCGAAAAAGTGCAGCCCGCATTTGACCGACAGCAAAAAGAGGCCACGAAAGTCATCACATTCCTATTTGCCTACTATCTTAAGAATTTCCATAAAATTCCCAGGCGCCATAGGACAAAGAATGTACCAGAATGGGTTGTTATTAGAGACTATATCAGTGCTATGGATGAGTCCTGGGCAATGAGGTTATATACAAAACTGACTTCTCGCCGCTCAAAATTGTCTGCGGATATGAAAAAGTATTTGAAAAAAATAAGTTCTAATCCAACCTTTATGGGTTGTTTGTTGCTATTAGTTGTCTTACCCTCAGCAGGTGTTCTGCTTTTGCTTGGCTTTAGAATAGAACACATCCAGCAATTACTCACTGGGGCACAAGACATCCTGGGGCCGCCGGGATCGTTATTGGTCCACAATCTACAGTCTACAGTCTATAGTTTAATCCTTTCACCTATCACCTTTTACCTTTTACCTTTTCTTTCAAATCTCTCATCAATCTTCCATTCTTCATTCTCAATCTTTGATATCCAACATATCGCACATTATTTTCTTGCTGTTTCTGGGTTTGGTCTTGCTGCCTTATTAGAAGATGAGCATATAGAATTTGTTCATAAAGAGCTCACTCACGAAGATCAAATTAAACAGATTAATCACCTGATGGAAAGCATTGAACAATATTCCATACCAACAGGCGATATGGAAGACCAAGACGCTCGGCTTGAACAACTGCTTAAATACTATGGAGCTGTTTTAGCTTTATTAAAGGTAAGAGGCTTATTTGATAACCATACCTTAATTTATCCTGCTGCTGGTCTTGATATTCTACCGGCGCGTTTTGTCAATACAATCGTCCTGAATAAAGATGATTTACTCAACGCCACCCAGTTATTATTTGATAACACTGAGGAATTGAAGAAACATTTAAGATACTTAAGCGGACTTGATGTCTTAAGAACCAATGAATACGATTCTTGGTCTGGTTTGGTAGAAACGCCCCACAGGACTTTTCTTTTCAAGGGCTTTATGGATTCTGTGACCAGATATCCGGCAAGACACAAGGAATATCTTGATCTGCTTGATATTTATTTAAAGCCGGCAGACAGGATTCTTGTCTTAGATGAGATGGATACATGTTATACCGTCACTTACTTATTACTTAAGGGTTATCGCCTTCTTGACGATTGGTTGCCAGGGTCGTACAAAAAGAGACTCGGGGTTTCTTTAAAAAAGGTATATGGAAATTGGCGTTTGGCCAGAATTATGGGAGAAACCAATTTTTATTTTCCGTCTGCAGTGGTAATTTTAGAAAAGCAAGAATTCCAAGCCGAGAATTTTAACTTGGCGCGGGCTTCAGAGAAAACTGTTTCATCAGAGTCCACTTTTGGAAGATTATATTCAGTAACTCCCCAGGTAGGTTCTACAGATGGGACTATTTATCTATTTTTTGCTGGAAGAATAGCTAAAGAAAAAGGCATTGAGGAATTTATCGATCTTGTCGGGAATTTACAGTCGTACTATAACGGCAATGGTATTAGGATTGTCGCTCGTGTTTTAGGTACGGTCGATGCAAAATACAAAGAAAAACTCCTGGAAAAAATTACTATTAAAGGTATCCAAGATGTAGAATTTTTGGGCGCCTATTCACCCGAAATTTTTGTTGAAACACTAAGTAGTTATCCTCGTCGAAATTCAATTTTTATTCATTCCTTTGGCATGGTCACCAGAGAAGCCATGTCGATGGGCTTTCCGATTGTTACCTCAGATCTATCAGTTAATAATGGTATCTGTAAAGTTAGTAAAGCTGATTATTTCAAAGCCGTAAAATTCCTCATTGATAATCCTCTAAGTCGCCAAATATTAATTGAGGAATCGCGAAGAGAAACCGTAACTTCATTTAACTGTTATCAATGGATATCAAACATTCTTTATGCAATAGAAAAGATGGTCGGAGAAAGATTAAGGGATACCCTCCAGGCGTACTTTACTTTTTCTGCTTTTGGTTATGGAAAACATGGGGTAAATGAGTACTATAATAAATTATTCCGCTGTTTAGCCAAAACAGGATTGCGTTCAGAAATAGAGGTTATTAGCATTAAGCGTTCTACCTTTATGCATAGCAATTTTCCCGAAGATATGTATGTCGAGGGTGTTTTTGGACCGCAAAACCTTCGAGAATTTAATACTTATCAACATATAGGTGAACACATAAGCGGGAAACAGCCTGATATTGAAGCAATTAGGTTATATTTTATACCAGCATTAATAGATTTCTTAGACGCGATTAGGCAGACTGATTCCGATAATCATAGTATCTTTGTAATTAAGGCAAATTCTGGGCAGACAGTAGCTAAGGCTGTTTCTGCCTTACTCAGACTACAGGATTATTTCTCTTTAGGATATGATGTGGCAGAGACCATGCTTCATCCAGAGGTAGAAAAAACGATAAGGCAAATTTTCCCAAATACAGATGAAGAGTCAAGAACTATTTATGCTCACGCAATAACTTATGATAATCAAGACAGACCCACCTTCCACTTTATGAGGCTCATTAGTCTAATGTATATGTTGGCAGAGAGGATGCCTCAGGGAAAGGACATAAGTTTTACCATACAACTTATACCTCCGATTATGAATATTCTCCATAGACAAAGAGGAGGTCCGCCCGTTATTTATATAGAACATACTGAGATCGGAGCCAATGAAAGGTTTCTTTTAAAAGGCATTGAAGAAAACGAAGATTTACCTCAACCTGTTAAGCAATTCATGAAAAGATATGTTGCCTTGATGAAGATGATTATGGTCCATTATATTGATGGCTATATAAATCCATGGAACAGTAACAAAATAAATATAATGTTTGGCTCTTTCTTTAGGGGAAAGACTTTCCATATTCCACACGGAGTAGATACAGATTTTTATCGTCATTTAGAGGATAGAATTATCCCCGAGAGCATCTTGATGCAAGATATTTCTTCTCAAGTGGAACCTGCAGCCGAAATACTTGAACCTTCTTGTTCAAGTATTCCAATTGAGGATCCATCTCAAGAAATTACAAACACCCCAGAAACGCAAGGTTTAGGGCAGCTCGATACTTCTAATCGAGATACGTCCTCACAAAACAAAGATTCGGCCGGAGAAAAAGATTCAGAAAATTTCGGCTGTCTTGTTTTGCCTCTGACCTTATCATTCTTAATAGGTTTTATGCCACATACTGGCTTTGGTGCAGAACACCTCCACAACCTCCTGGCCGGGGCGCAAGACATCCTGGGGCCGTCAGTATGGTCTCAGGCCTCAGGTTTCATGTCACAAGTCTTTCCACATATTTCAGTTCACGCCTTATCTCTTAAACTACTCCTCTTATCTTTAGGTTTCTTGATTCCGGTGATGGCAATTGCCAAGACAGAAAATAACCAGGGCTGCCCCCAGATTATCCCCTCCGTAGACTTTATACAAGGGTGGGCGCAATTGTCCGGGCAAGAAAGGAAGATAGCCGCAGATAAAATCAGGTTTATTTATGAGTTATGGATAAAAGAAAACAGAGTATACGACCCATTGAAGAATTTAGGCAAAAATGACGTCGGCCATATTGAATACAAAAAAGGCAATGCTTTATTCTACCTTTTTAACCCTTATATCAATACTATTATCCTGGTAACCATTGATACGCATAGAAATAAGGCAGGCCCATTTTATAAGATTAATCCCCGGGAACAGATAAAGTTCTTGGCACCTTTTAGGGCCGAAAGGGTAGACAAAAATAGGTTGGCTCTTAATGGATTTAAAGAGATTGAGCAGACCGAGATAGGGGACGGCTTATTGCTTAGAGATGCCCTCCAGGCCATAAGAGAGAAATTCCTGGCCAAAGAGGTTGTTCGAATTGACGAAGATTCTGCATTAGACCAGCAAAAGGCTAAACTAAGACAGGTTGCTGAGCAACACGCCAAAGATTTTGTGGCAATCCTCTGGGATGCCTGCGATGTGGCGAATCGGAAAGAAGTGATGCAAAAGTATGTCTTAGATGAGGTAACGAGCGAATTTGAAAAATTTGAAGAGAAATTATTATCTCGCCAAGAGGTGATAGAAGAAGTAGGGCCGATTATTCAGGCAATCTACGAGCAGAAAATCCTGCAAGAGAAGAAAGCCAAGGCCGGAAAGACCACATTTGATAAAGATATCCAGCCAGATGAAAGGGCCGAAGAATTAGATAGGAAAATTTGGAATATGGCAAATAACATCGAAATTTGTATTGACCTAGCCTTAGCATGGCAGGTAATGACAGAACCGGAGGCAGGGCTAATCAGACAAGATTTAGACGAATGGCAATCTCAAGGTAGCGCATTGAATAATTTCTACGTCACCGGCCAGAGCAATTTTGGCACCAGAGCCCTGCAGGAACTCAAAAATATCCGGGACGCGGTGAATAAAAAGATAGAGGAGATTAAGAAGATAAAGCAAAAAACACAAGAAAATTTAAGGCAAGAGATAGATAAATTAGTTAAAAGAGCAAAGAGTTCAAAATTATCCGAAAAAAACATTGGCTTGGTGGATAATTATTTAATCAAAGATGTGGAAGTACTTTCACAATGCGAAGATTTTACAAAGTTCCAAGAACACAGGGCATTCATAGAAAAACAGATTGAGGCAGTGAAGACCTTTTTTGATTTTACGGATAAATTTGTGGCTTTAATACTGGATTACGCATACTTTAATTTGGGCGATGTCAGGGAAAACCCCCACTACAAACAAATTATTGCTTATATAGAGGAGATTAGTAAAGATTCCGATAAAATTGCAGAGTATCTTATAAAGGCAAATGCGCAATATCTAGAGTTGGAACAATTGGTTAAGGCCGCAAGAAGTGATTTAGAAAATACCAAACGCCAAGAGCTAACTAAAGCCATGGAATTTGCCTTAAAAATGGTAGAAGAACTGCGGAAATTCCTAACCGGCCAGATCAGACTGATAAAACCCGAACAAATCAAATTATTAGAAACGCAGTTGGATGATTTTACCGGGAATGTGTTGCGATATTTTGAGGAAGTGGGCGCAAAGATTACGATAGAGAAAGAACGTCTAAAATTTAAAAGAGACGAAGAACAGAAATTAGAAGAGACCATAAAATTAGCAAAAAAATCGGCAAAAATTACGATTACAAATTCATACAAAAATATAGTTGACGATATTATGCAAACCATAAAAATTACACCCAAGAACCTGATTAGAGAACTGAATACTGTAGTAAATAAGATTAAGAAAAATATAGCGGATTTGGCGAAAATTTTAGAGAAAGGCACAATATCTAACTCAGAAGAAATATCGCAGAGATTAGATTTATTTTCGGAACAGCTTAAATTATTAAAAGAACCCACTACTTCTATGGTGCAGAGAATTCTAAAAATCCATTATGTAATCCAGGAAAAGCTGTGTAAGCATACAATTGGTATTCTTGAAAAGATTGCTGAAATCGAATTAGGTGAAGAAAAAGCTTTGCTTAATGATGAAACGACAAAAAATGAAGCCTTGCAGAGAGTCTTAAGCCAAGAAATGCATGAGCATTATAAAAAGGCGAAGGAAAGTCTCTCTGACAAGTCCAAAGAAATCGAATTAAGAAAGGCCTTTATGGGGGCGGGTATATTTATATTCGATGAAGATTCTGTTGCCATAGAGCAATATATAATTCTAAAGTATTTAAGTCAGTGGGCCAAGGTTTTGATTGTCTCTCGGCCAGGATATATTTCCTCTTTTGAAGATTTTGAGAATACCTTAAAGACTTACTCATCTCTTAAATTGAACAAAGAAGACTGGGAGGACACAGGCTACTTTTTAGAAAGATATTTTGAGATGGTGGCTTATTTCAGTGAGGCAGTACACAATTTATGTAGAGGCGAAAAATTTAGGCCTGATTATTTTGTCTCTATAAGAGAGGCGCAGAAAAGATTACTAGTCCAAAAGAATATTAACCCAGTAAAAGATATCTTAAAACCGGCAGCAAAAAAGGAAAAGGCTCATTACTTCACAACAGAATCAAGTTGGAAGTTTCTGGAAAAATTATACCGCATTTTTAAGAAACATTTTGGAGAAATAGAAGCCAGTAAATTGTCGTTTAGCGTGGGAACAACAACTGATGTTTATTTTGTGCCAGAGGTGCTAAAGAATAAGGAATTAAGGCAAACCTTAAATATTGCTGCCCGGATAGAAAATGATGACGAATGTGGTCCTTTGGTAAGGATTATCCTAAAAGAAAACCTATCCCAGGAAGATACTGAAAAAATTGATTCAAAAAATGACAATCAGGCTCAAGCCGGCTCCATCCTACCCCTAATTATGTTGGGCTTGGCAATAATAGGTGGAATTTTAACTATTATTCTATTGACCATAGACCATAGACCATCGACTATTCTCTTTGTCAGTATGTTTATTGGCGGGGTAGTGTTGAGCGAAGAAATAGAAGTCCCGGCGGGATTAGAATATTTCGGGTTAGAAGCAGAACCTCATTTTGTAGGTTATAGCCCGAAAGGAAAAATTTATAAGCTTAAAAGTGAGGATAAAACACTTTATCAGATAGAAGAGAACCATCTTATCTTCGCACGAGTTGAGCATTTAAAAGATGATGAAGCTTTTACCTTGGCAGAGGCAATTAGTAAAGGCACCATCTTTGCGTTTACAGGAAAAGGCTGGAAAGATGATAAGGAAATAGTTGGTCTTGCCTATCTTGGTTCTGGATATTCAATTAAAGAAAAGGTGAATGCCCTAATCGCCTCTACTTTAGATACTAATTTGGATATAAAAGACTTAAAAATACTCATTCATACAGTGGGATACGCACAAAATGAATTAAAAAATTTAGCCGATGAAATATATTCAAGGGGAGCCAGAGGAGCACAGATACTCTACGTTAGTTCAAGAGACAAAGATGAGAAGACCTTTGTTGAAGTAGATAAGGAGAAGGTGATATTTACTACTGGTGACAAACAAGAAGTTCACCCCTGGAAAGATTCAGGAAAGAAGACCCGTAAAAAAGGTGCTTCTGCCATAGGTAAGGGCCAGATAGATATGGAGAAGGTCGAGGCAGTAATTAAAGTAAATCGCAAGGCCGAAATACCAGCGCCTTTTATAGAACAGATTGAAGAATTCTTCCAGGACGAATCTTGTGTAAGGGCGTTGGTTTTGGAACTCAGCGAAAAAGGCATGAAGCGTTCTCTGATATCAAAGATACTGTTAGAGACAGTAGGGCTTAGAATTGATGCCGGTAGGTTTAGCCCTGAGAGGAAAGTAATAACCGAAGGAGGTGGAGGCGTCTACTTTTTACTCACTAATGGCATAGTAAGAAATAAAGATAATTATCTGTTTGGGACGGCTGCACAGGGGCAATCATTCCTATTTTTTGACCTTATTCGTAAATTATTCCAGGAGCTTAAAGAAAATAGATTTAGCGAGGCGGATATTTGGAGGGCATCTGTGGCTTTCTGGATGCATGAGCGCATCGAACAGAACCCGGAGTTTGACCATAATATTGCTAAAGAATTCCAAGAGGCAATTGATAAGAAGGGCATCCTTTATATATTGATGCAAGAGTTAACCGAAGAATATGTTAAATTGCATGAAAGGGAAGATGCGTTTCTATTAGAGAAATTCTTTAGCTTTGCACAATATATGGAGGCAGCGCTCTATGACCCTGTCTGGGGTTACTATGCCAGCGGCAAGACCAAATTCGGCCTGGATTTTACTACAATGCCCATGGCCTTGTCCCCGCTTTTCGGGAATATGGTAGCAGAACACCTCTTTAGGATGTGGCAGGGTATGCTTAAGGGTGGCTCAATCATGGAAAAAGAGAAATTCTATGTCATTGAATTTGGGGCAGGAATAGGAATCTTGGCCCATGATATTCTCGCCTATATTGTTGAGAAGGCAACGCAAGACCAAGAATGGAAAAGGTTCTATAATCAGGCTCAATATATTATCGGAGAACGTTCTCAGGCGTTTATAGAGAAGCAAAAAGTCATTAACAAGGAATTTACCAAAGATAAATTGCACATTTATCAAGTTGATGCCTGCCAGATGGCCGATTTCTTGAAGAAAGAAAGGCCGATTAAAGGCGTGGTATTATCTAATGAATTGTTGGACGCATTTTCCACACACAGGGTTGAGTTTGATGAGGACGGACGGGCCTATGCTGCCGTGGGAATCCCGATAATTACGAATATTGAGTTTGATAGCTTTGTGCTAGAAGCCGAGAAAAACGGATTAGCAGTTAAACCCGAGAAGCGAAAACTATTTGATTGTATGGACGAAATCTTAAGGCGCAATAGTCTAAGCTTGCAGACATACAAAGAAAAGGCCAGGGATTATGCAAAGTCCTCGCCAGCAATGCGCAGGATAATTGAAGATGGCGAAGAAAAGGGGTTGCTTGTCTTGGGAAGAGAAGACTTTATCCAATTACAGAGGATATTCTCTGGCCCAGAAATGGAGGTGTATCGACATCTTTTTGCACAGGCAATACATTTTATTGAGGACTATGTTCCTGTGGATTTGATTCCAGAATTAAGGAAATATCTGGATGATAATTCAGAAGAAATCAAAAAGGCACTTGAGGTTTACCGACTCAAGCTCACTAGCCTGCAGGCATCAGTCCCGGATTTAAATACCCATAGGACAGACGAAATCAGAAAAGAGCTTAAGGCTCGCCGGCCAGAGATTGCTGTCTCTCTGGGTTGGTCTAAATATATTAACGCCGCAGCCGCTCTTTTAGATAAAGGATATGTCCTTAGCATTGACTTAGGCACTACTACTATTGAACAGTTAGGAAGCGGGGGGTCTTACAATATGATAGTTGTTTACCATCCCGGTTATAAAACTAACACCAGTCCTTATACCCAGCCAGGGGACGTGGATATCTGTGTAGAGCCTGATTTTACTGCAGTAGCCAGGGACGGCTTAAGGGCAGACCTGGTTCCGATATTCCACGGCAAATTAGAGGCTATGGAGAAGGTTTTACCTATCACCATCACCTCGCCTGAAAATATTAGAAAGCTTAAGGAGAGACTTACCCGGCTGGCCTTAGAATTAGAGCTGGAGCCCTGGTCTCTTGCCAATAAAGGCCTGGAAGGAAAAGAAGCCCAGATGTTTACAGAGGCAATGCAGTATTATTTAGAAAGAGGCCAAGAGCCTGATTTCCTTGCTTCCTATGAAAAGATACAAAAATTATTTAAAGAGAGGGTCGAGCATAATAAAAGGCTGGTAGAAAAAAGATGGCTATTCTGGATAGAGAGTTTCAGGGTTCAACATCGGATTTTACTCCAGCAAAAACAAGGCACTGTCTCAGAATTTACTTTTGGATTACCATCAATACCACTGTTTAATGTAAAAGACTCCTTGACTCTGACGGTCTCTGATGAAACCCTTTTCACTCACGAGCCACCAGCAGTTGAGGAACGAGAAGAGCGTGAAAAGGAAGAAGAGTCTTATATGGAGGAAAAAACCCTGGTAGAGGTACATTGGCAAGAGGATACTCAAGGAGAAATATCTGTCAAAGAGCAGATTATGTATGCCTTGGAACAAATTGAGGATGTAGCCAAAAGAGAAATCAATTTAGCTAGGGCTAATTTTAAGAATAATCAGCAGGCTATAGATAAGCTGAGAGAGGAAATAGAAAAAGGGCTATATGCGATTCCAGAAGCGATTAAGAGATACCTTATAGAGAAGGTTTTGACTCCTGATTATTGGCAAAGGACTAGTCAAGAGATAAAAAGTTTGACTGGTTATGCCCAAATGGTACTTCCGGCATTACTAAAGGTGTTTTTGGAGAAGTCAATCGAGACAAATTCCATCATAAAAGACAAAGAGCAAGAGGAAGAAAAGATCTTATATGATTTTGAAAATAACCCGTCCCTGGAACAATACGTAATTAAGAGACATCCCCTTCTCTTAGAAATGGCCCCTTACGCTGAAGAAATTGAGAAAGGTGCAGGTGCTGTTAAAGATGCGCCAGATAGGGAAAAAAAGGCAAGAAAGATAAAAGATGCAACTTATTTATTAGTCTTGGCATCGGTATTGGGTAGGCAAAAGAGCGGTTGGTCTTTATATAAATTGGATGAGGCTTTGGAAATTATTGAAAACGAGATTGAGGCTATGAAAAAGGATTACGCTGAAAATGCAGACATTAAATTTATCCTCCCCTCATTACGAACGCATATATTTATGGAGGATAAGGATCCTTTTAAGCCTTTATCACTGAAGGTTTTTATTAGGAAGATACCATCCGGACAAACGCATATCTATATGGGCATAATGTTATATCTGTTTACAAAATTTGGAGATGCTGACCTTGTGCTTGAGCATCTGCCAGTATTAACCAGACGTGAATTAGGGTATTTCCTTTGGTTTTTGCAACTGTCTAAAGAAGTAGAGGCAGAAGATTATAAGGGTAGGGTTGAATTTATCTATGAAAGATTTATCCCGCCGCGCCAATACAAGATAGACCCACGCCTAGTCTTTAAGAAGGATTTTATTGCCAGGGAGTTAAACGAGGTTATCGCTGATAAGTTTACCTTTATACAATCGAAAAATAAGGAAGAATTTATTTTACTCTATAAATATGAAGCCGAGAAAAAAATCGATAGACTAGATTTGAGAATAGCAGCACTTCGAAAAGAAATCGATAAATTAGATATGAGAATAGCAGCGCTTCAAAAAGCCACCCTGCATTCAGTCAAGAGAGATACTAAAATACTGGATGACAAGACGATGCCATTTCTTACGGAATCATTAATAGATACAGCCAGATACTCTGCGGTATTGGAGAGCTGTGGAGATAAAGTATTGGCAGATAAGTTTAATGCCTTAGTCATCTATTCGATTGAATCCTGTAGATTTCCTCAAAAAAATAGAGAAGAGATACAGGCAGGATATCTGGAATTGGTTAATGACGCAAAGACCTTATTTGAGAATTATAAACCTGACATAAAAGACAACGGACAAATTAGTTTCCACAACGCCTTCTTGCCATTTTTATTCTTCGGCTTGGGACTTTTAGGTCTTCCTGATTTTGGTCTGGGGCATTTTATAACGCATCTATTCAGTCAGATTGATTTTGCTATTTTGGGTAAGTTGATATTAGCAAATATGGGGTTTGTACTGATACCGGCGACGATTTTTCTGACCAATAGCTCAAATAGAGACCAAGGCGAAATCTTTAAATTGAGATGGACGCTTAGGTTAATGCGTAAATTTAAACCACAGGATTATAAGAATTTAATAGCTCAATTTATGTTAAGCATAACGCCTGCCGAGGCTAGTTCAACAACTGATTTGCGCTTAGAAAGAAAAAGAAAGCAAATAAATTTCTTAAGTAGTCTAAGCCCTTATTCGCCTACTAAGATCTCAAAGCATAAAAAACTTAGTGAGCTTTTCAGTAGAGGCCGTGACGAAATCCAATATAAAACCAGGAGATTATTAAACAAGATTAAAGATTTTTCTATATTTTCAGCATATTTAGCTGAATTAGAAAAGTTTAAAAGCACTGTTATGGAGAATTATGGGCAGAGAAGGAGTTTCTATCCTAGACGGCAGGATTATCTACTTTTAGCCTGGATATTATACCAGATGAGGAAAGAATCGCCTAAAGAACTCGATTATTATATTTCCTTAATCCCATTTTTATTTGCAAAGGAATTATACTCAAGAGATAAATTAGTCAAGCTGTATCAGGGAATATTAAATTCGGTATCTAAAGGGAAGCAGATTAAACTTAAGGGATTAAATGAAATTCAAAGAGTTGCAAAATACCGTACATACAAAAAGGCCTTGTTCAGGATGGGGTGTATTCCAGAGATAAGAGAAAGATTTGTTTATTTAATCGAACGACAGAAATTATTATGGACGGGCAGAAAGCCAGGGGAAATCATTTGCAGATACTTACCTCATATTATTAGAGGGATGCCTGATGAACTCTACGAGCAGCTCAAAGGTGATTATCATCTCTTACCTGCGGTGAGGTCGCATTGGGGGAGAGAAAGCTATTATAAATTAAATAAATTTGATTTTGATGATTGGATAAAGAGAGATTTAGGGATATTGAATAAGATAAGGGCAAATAAAGAAACCCACACCAGGGCCAGAACAAAATTATTATACAGAATTTTGCAACACCCGATTATATTAGACCAACTCGCTGGTTATTTAGAGAGAGAAAAAAGAATATTGATTGTAGCAGGCAAGACGAGAAGATTCGCCAGAAGAATTTTAGTGGGGATGGCAAGAAAGGAAGTATTAAGAATTGTAAGAGGTTTACCTCAATCATACAGAAATTTTTCTTGGGAATATCCGGCATTTATTGGTTCAGATAGGACGCCGAAGACGATTAAGAAATGGCAGAGGATAATGAAGAAGAACTTCGGTCTTAATAAATATTTTTCAACGTCTGGAAATTATGATTCCAGAGACTGGGAAGAGATTGCCTTTATTTTATTTTGGAATTCTAAAGTTATTGCTAGGCTTTTTTCTCAACTGAAGAAGAAAGATAGTAAAAGTTGGAATGCTAATGAGATAACTTATCTTTATAACCTCTGGCAGGTTCGTTTTGCGATGCGCAAGCAAGATGTAGATAAGGTAAAGAGTTTATTATTTTGGCAAGACCATAAAACCTATATTATTTGGTCAAAGAGATTTCGGGCAGGTTTTATCATAAAAAATTTAAAAAAGGAATTTGAAGCAGGACAGGCGAAACTAGAAGAACTAAATAAGTCTATTGTCACAAAGATAGAGAGATTATACCTTCTTTATAAGACTGATACTTCCAAATTTAAAGAAGAATCGGAAAAATTAACCCAGGAATTGCAAAGACATAAGGCAAAGTTTGAAGAACAAGTTATTTTTACTGAATTAAAACATGATTTTACCTGTTATTTTGATGACTATCTCTGGCTTATCGACCAAATTTCCAACGGAAACGGCGAAAATTTGGTAACTTTAAATGGTAGTTTGAATAATCACATTCCTAAAAATGGCTATCCTAATCCTGCTATGATGCTCATAAAAAATAGCATATATGGTGTGTCTGGTCGGTACTACTACAAACTCCCTGATTCCTGTGAATCTGGGCTGGATTTGAAAGGAAATCCTGCAGCCCGTGCTCTATTTGGGCCAGGGTTGGGGGTGAGGTATCGGCCAGGGTATAATCCAGGGATAGTAGCCACTCTGGATACTGTGCCGAATAAGAAGGAAGGTTTAGATAGGATACAAGTATATAGAACAGATCCAGTCAAATATTTAAGAAGCCAGATAAAGCAGACCCTAAAGACCATGATAGAAGGAGAATATAAAGGCGCTGGTCTTATGCATAGGTTAAAGCCAATAAAGGGTAATCTTATGAGAGCGATAGATAGATTGCCTATTAGACAAAGCGTGGCTACTGAATTCTTTAATAAACAAGAGCGGGAGAAATTTTTATTTGGATTAACCATCTCTGTTACTTTGCATAGCCTAAGATTTTTAGAAGATAAAAAACAGGCCCGGGTTGTAAAGAAGGCATTGTTAGAGATACAAAGAAGGTACTTGGATAAAGAGGTATTTCTGGTGAAGGATAATAAGTCTGGTGAGATTATCGATATTATTCTTTCAGGGCGTTTGAACCAAGTCAAATTCAAGAGTTTTGAAGACGCAACCATTGATTGGCGCTTAGATAAAGATGGTGTGCTTTTTATCGGTGGTGGCCGACCCTCGGTAACAGGAGAAATCGAAGGTAAACCCCAGGCATCTTTTAAAGGTCATGGTTTAGAGAGAGTCGAGGTGGTGGATAAAAAAGGCATAGTTTACAGGTGCGCATCTCTGGAATCAAAATTAGATAAGAGATTTACACTTCTTTATGATAAGGATAACAATGAGATTATTACCTCCTTTATTTACATAAATCAAAAGGAATTCCATAAATTAGGTGCGAATCACGTAATTATAGATTGTCCTTTAGCAGTTAGAACAAATCGTCAATATGAGTTGGCTATTGCCAAAAAGAAGAGGAATAGGGAACCGCAGGCCAGATTCGGCAATCTTAAAGAAGGTAAGGATTACCGAGTTGATTTTGATATCATCAACCAAAACAGATGTGCTTTTGCTGATAAGCTAAGACTAAAGACAGAACCTACTGAAGGCCTACTGGAAGATTCTGAATATCTTCAGATAAAGACCACGAAGTTAGTCTACGATTTAGATTCTGGTAAATTGGAAGATACCTTTGACCATATGCCGACGGAGAGGTTAAAGACATTGCATAGAAAAGTCCTTAAGAGGGTAAAATTGGATTACAAAGGAAGGCTGAATTTAGGGGCAACGAATTCTAATGCCAAGAGTTGGATTACACTTTTCGATTATCCCCACGCAGAAGTAGAGGTAAAGGTTATAAAAGGCGAGCCTTTCTCAGTGACACTGATTAAGGACAAAAATGGCAATCCCATCCAGGACATAGATGGCAATCCTTTACAGGTACTCATAGGGTTAGATACAAGAAGTCAACTAAAGATAATCAGAGAGCATGGATTGCCTTGCTTTTTAGTGGCATATCTAATGCACATGAATGGCTCTCCTATGAATAGAAACAGGCTAGTGTTTATTATGAATCGCACGCTCGATTATAGTATAGATAGACTGGATAAATCTATAGATATATTTATCCGTATCTTAAATAGTAACAATAGAGAATGGGAATTTTTATACCAGCTCAAGTATTCAAAAAGGCGCTTAAGGCTGGAATTGAGGCTTGTCTTAGCAAGGATGTTAGAGAGATTAACACAACCGCCTTCAGAAAAAAGAAAAGAAATAAATTTAAGAGAACTAAATCAAGTTGATGACTCAAATAAAGATAAGGATTATTTTTATAGATTAAGATGGGCACTTAGGTTATTGCGTAGATTTAGGCCGGCGGATTATGCGAAGTTGGCTGTTCGGTTTATGGTCAGTGTCACGCCTGATAGAGATGGTTCAGGAGCCGAAAAGCGCCTGCAGAGAAAGCGCAGACAATTAGACTTTTTGAGCAGCGAGGAACCTTATTCGCCCGATGCCTTTGCTGTGGATGAGAAGATGAGTGAGATATTTGGTAATCGACGCGCTGATGTGCAAGATAAAGCAAGAAGATTGTTAAGCAAGATTAAAAACTCTACCATAGTTTTAGAGTATCTAAATGAATTGGAAAAACTAAAAACTCAGGCGAGAGGAAATTATGAAACCAGGAAAAGAGATTATCCCGAACACAGAGATATCCTGCTCTTTGCCTGGGTATTATACCGGATGAGACGCGAATGCCCTGATATCCTCGATTACTATATTAGCCTGATTCCTTTTCTATTCGCAGAAGAATTTAATTTTCGCGATAGACTTGCCCAGGAGTATCAAGAGATTCTTATCTCGGTATCGAATGGAGAATGGATAGACCTTAAGGGAATAACTGAGAATCAAAAACTTGTAAAGTACCGTAAATATAGAGAAGCCCTATTACGCATAGGCAGTATTCCGGATATACGGGAGAGATTTGCAAAGTTAGTCAAACAACAGTCTCTAATGTGGACGGGTTTAAGCCAACATGTAATCCTAAGATGGTATCTACCCCACATCATTAGAGAGATGCCCTCGGCATTATTTAAGCAGGTCAAAGAAGAATATCATCTATTGCCTGCGGTAAGGATGCTCTGGGGAAGGGGGAATTTCCCTAATTTGAAAAGATTTGATTTTAACGGTTGGGTAGAACGAGATTTGGGGGTATTAAATAAGATGAGGAAAGGCAAACCAACCTACGATAAAGCCAGGACATATGTATTACAGAGGGTTATACAGCATCCTATTCTATTAGCACAATTAGCTGATTATTTGAAACGTGAGAAACGAGAATTTGATATGAAGAATATGACCAGGCGGCTGGCGAGAAAGAATCTGATTGAATTAAGTAAGACAGAGATGTTGGAGATTGTAAAGGGTCTGCCAGAATTATACCAAGGGTTTAGCTGGGAATATCCAGGTGTTATTGGTGCAGAGAAGCCGGAAAAGACAATTGAAGAATGGCAGAGGCTCATTAAAAAGATCCATGGACTTGGTAGGTGTACGGCTTTATCTGAAGATGGCTCTATGGACTGTCAGCATTGGGGAGAGCTTTCTTGTATTGTATTTTGTCAGCCTAAGGTGGTGGCTAAATTCTTCTCTCGCTTAAAAGGAAGAAACAGCAGGGATTGGAATACCAATGAAATAACCTATCTTTGTAATCTCTGGCAGGCCCGTTTTGTTATGGATAAAAGGGATGTTAAAAAGGTAAAGGACTTACTATTTGGCCGGGGTTACGCTGTCTATATTATCTGGTCAGAGAAATTACACGCCGGGACCCTGATTAAGAATTTAAGAAATGACTTTGAAAAACAAGCCGTACAGACAAGAAAGGCCCTGGAAGAACTTAAGAAGGGCCTGACTATTAAGATTAAGTGTCTGAGGAGATTATATAAAAACAATATTGAAAGATTTCAGGAAGAGGTAGCAAAGTTAACCCAGGAATTGGAAACAGGCACTAAAGAATTTAAACAAAAAACTTCTTTCACCAAGTTAATCCAGACAGTTGATAATTTTATCAAAGAGCACTTGCAACTAATAGGCCGGACAGGTTCTGATGATGAACAAACCAGGCATAGGGATAATAATTTTAAAGACAACTTTAGCAACTATCGCATTCGCAGTCCTTCCCTGATAGCCATAGAAAAAAATATATTTGCCGTATCTTCCCAGAATCGTAGATATCACAATTTCCCTAATCCTTGGGAGTGTGAGTTTGGACTAATGGATAATAGAAATACAGCCCAATGGGCGCATCGGCCAGGGTATGAGCCAGAGAAAGATAAGAAGACTAAAGGGGATGAATGGGCAAAGATTAAACAAAGATTAAAGAAAAACCCTTTTGTAGCTTGGTATGAATTTAAAAAACTATATCCCAGACTCGTTAAGGATTCTGGAATTACAAAGACAAAATGGGAAGGAATGAAAAAAGATATCCTCAAGAAGAAATTAACGGCGATTCTCCTTAAGGACCCCTTTATCACTCTGGATAAAATTATTAAAAAGCCTGATTATGATAAGAAATATTACCAACTTAAATCTTGCGGCATTTATTGGAAGGCTCTAAAACAGAATGCCTTAAGAGAGAGATTAAGAGTAGAATTTTGTAAGAATAGTTTTATGACCTTGGAAACTCTTAAGGATAAACTTGAATATAAAAGTTCCTTAGGGGATTTTAATTGTGTTTTGTCGAGATACAAAATAGATTGGAAGAAAATAAGACACGAGGTTCTAGAAGAAAAACTAGAGAAAATTATTTATAAAAGCCCTTTTATTACCCTTAATAAAATTCGTTCAAAGGTACATTACAAGAAATCCATGAAGGGCCTTTCTTACCTGTTAAAATCCTGGGGCATTGACTGGGAAGAATTTGACGAGATACGCAAAAAGGCAATAGAAGATAGAATCTTAGGGGTTTTGTTAGAACATCCATATACAGGCTTAAAAAAAATAAAGGGCGGGGTCGGATATAAATTCAGTCTCAAATGGTTTAAAATTCTGTTAGCAAAATACAACATCTGGTTTGAGGACTTACAAGAAAAGGCTAAAGATTTGAGGGAAAAAAGTAAAAAAGCAGAAACTACAAGCTCAACAATAATAACAAAACGCCACCACCACTTAACTCGTAATTATTTTTCTTCACCTTTTGACATCAGAGGGCTAGGCAGGGATGGGGTAAGTGCAATTGGTTCTGCTTCTTCAGAATTTGGGTCGTTGGGGGTGAGGAGTTGGTCAAAGTATGAGCCAGAGACTATTGAAGATAAAATAGAAGCATTAATGGAGCATAGGCTTGAGGATTATATAGTTGTAGTTAAGCGTGAAAAAGGAAAGAGGTCTATTGCAAAGTTAAGAATTGTTCATGTGGTAGAGTTATACAAGAAAATGGGCAAGAGAATTTCAGAAGTTTTAAAGGATTGGCCTACTATGAATTACGTGGTTCCGCAAGTTAATAAGGAGGCTTTAATTGAAATAACCGCATCAAAATTTCGACCTCAGCAATATTTTGCTGTTTCAGAAGACGAAAGATTGCAGGGATATATTACTTATGCTTCTTCTGATGAAATTGGGTGGGGTGGCATAAGCCACATATATATTGCTCCACAAAACCAGTCGAAGCATAGTGAACCTTTCTATGAGGGGGTAGGTTATGAGTTATTTGCTTTTTGTCTTAACAACCTTTTCAATAAAAATAAAATCTCAGACTGCGATTTGTTAGGCGTTAATAATAAGAAAATCTACCAGATATTAGAGTTGGGCGCTGAAAGACATTCTATTACGAAAGAAGATGCAGATAGATTTTTAAATAAACAAGAAGCAAGAACAAAAGCGATAATTGAATCGGTATTGAGCTCCGAAGGTAATGAGATTGTACAGGAAAAGGGTCTTAACCTTAGCGCATTCCTACCATTTTTATTCTTCGGCTCGGGTCTTTTCGGTATTCAACACTTCAATCTGGGGCAGTGGGTGTTGGGTCTGCTGGGTGAGGTGGATTGGGTAGGGGTGGGGCAGGCGATAGTTCCTATTTTGGTATTGGGGGCGGGAATATTTGTAGGGTTGAAGGAATTAAAAGGCTTAAAGGGATTTTTCGCCAAGGGAGGATTGGGCTATTTGAATCGCAGTAAGTTATTGCGCAAGGTAAGTTTATTGTTAGTGGTTTTATTTTTCGTCTTCTCCTTTGGCAACATTAGTAGAGCCATAGCTGCTGAACAACCGCAACGCCAGCATTGGTTTACTTTGACCCTTGATGAAAGAATACGTTATGAAAAACTGATAGAAACACTCGGCACTACTGATACTGATTATATACATTTTTTAACTAGGACAGGCGCCACTATTACATTATCGCCAGGCATAAAGTTTAATGCCAGAATAGTGAACGGAAACCGTAAATACTTTAATCCTAAAAAAAAGCCTCATTATTTCGATGAGGTAGTCTTTGACAGATTTAACCTTAGTCTTAATCTCGGTAATTTTTCATTTACTGGAGGACGTCAGGATATACGTTATGGCAAGGGGTTCATTATTTTCGAAGGCACTCCCGGAGACGGCTCGCGCACCACTTATTTTAATGCCTTAAAAGGAAGTTTGAAACTAAATCCGGCCCAGTGGCTTGATTTATTTGTGATTCAGCAGCCAAAACAGGACCACTTTGCTATAAACAGCCAACACACCTATCTTAATACGAATAAGGAAAAACCCGAAGTTAATGCTTTTGGCGGCTATCTGACCACTAAACCAGATAGCTGTCAGCAGAAAGCTGAGCTGTATTATCTTAACTCTCAGGAAACAGAAACCAAGATAGAAACGAGATTACATACCATAGGCTGGAGGTTGTCAGGGCCCTTGTACAAAAACCTTAACTTTGCTCTTGAATATGCAGTTCAGACAGGGAAATACGGCAGTAATCCTAAGACGGGATATGGCTTGGATGCAAGTTTAACCTATAACGGCCCTTTAATAAAGATATTTAAGCCCAGTCTTACTTTAGAATATATTGACCTTTCCGGCAATAATCCCGCAACTATCAAGGACGAAGGATGGGACCCTGTTTTGTCCCAGTGGCCACAAGAATTGAGCGAATTATATATCTATAAGCTTAATTTGGAACGCGGGGTAGCCTATTGGACTAATCTAAAGTTGTACAGAGCCAGCAGTCTTGTTACTTTCTTGAAAAACCATTCATTACAAATAGCCTATAGCTATATGCGTGCCAATCAGAATTATGGGGGCAAAGCATTCGGAGAGGGAAAAGAAAGGGGCGACATTTTACAGCTTGTTTATAAAATTAAATTATATAAAAATAACAGCGCCCATCTATGGTTTGAGCGTTTCAGGCCAGGAAATTATTATGCTCCTGATATAAAGAAGCCTAGTATATTTTTTAGAGGAGAACTTTCAATTACGATTAAATAAATTATTTAAAGGAAATGTTAAATAATCCCATTGCCTACAACGACAAAAGACGATTTAAAAAATGATTACACGATTTAAGTTAAATGTGCGTATCAGGAAACCAGGACATCAGTGGGTAGATTATCGGGATACCAGAGTGTCAGAAGTCATAAAAAAGATCAATGAGTTATTGAATTACCTGATACTCTGATATTCCTCCTACTGATATACTGATACTCTGATAATCGCTTTTAAAAGAATAAATATGCAAACAGTAAACACTAACTCACAAGAGAAACGTAAATTCCAGCGCGTAGCCGAGAATCTGCCGGTGCGGTTCAGATTCTTGGATAGGCCGGATTCTTTTGTCCATGAGGCGAATACCGGGAATCTTTCGCAGGGTGGGTTATTTATCACTAAGATTTTGCATAAAGATGATGTAGGTAAAAACCTATCCATAGAATTAATCGTTGCTCACAAAGAGGCACCGCTTAAGATGACAGCTAGGCTTGTTTGGGTCGAGAAACAAGGGGCTAATGTCTTGGGAATAGGCGTAGAATTTATAGAGATAGACCCAGAACATAACCGGATAATTTCTTCATTCGTCTTAAAGAGGGCTCCTATAAAAATAGTAAGAAAGAAAGAATTTTTAAAAATTCCCTTTAGTAAATTAAATGATAAGCAAAGGCGTGGTTTTGAAATCCTGGATTTGCTGAGACGACACGGCCCGATATCCAAGACAGAAATCCAGCAGAAATTAGACTTGAATATTCCTACGATTACCAAATATTTAGACGAATATTTAAAAGAAGGCCTGGTTAGAGAAAGAGGCTTGGATATTTCCACTGGCGGAAGACGTGCCTCTCTATTAGAATTAAATCCTGAATATGGATATTTAGTCGGTATAGAGATAGACACATCCGAAAGACGCATCACGGCGATACTAACTGATTTTATGAATAAGATAATTAAAAAGATTACACTAGATTTATCTAAAGAAAATCTGGTTGCGCAATTAGCAGATATTGTCTCTAAATTAACCGAAGGCACAAATATTTCTAAAGAATTAATAAAAGGTATTGGCTTAGGGATAGACACCCCCAGAGATTATGTAGAGATAAAACCGCAAATAGAGGCAAGATTGGGTATTCCTGTGCTCTTGGAAGATAAGGATTTGGCAGCAGTCTGGGCCGAGAAATGGCTGGATTTAGGTTTAGAAGGAATTGAGGATATCGTCTATATTGCCTCAGGGGAAAAATGCAGCTTTATTTTAGACTCTGAGATTTATCGGGAAAGGAATAGTAATATAGGCAGACTTTTTGGTTTGGATTTAGAGACTAATATTATGAATATAATTGAAATACTTAATCCTAAACTGGTAATCATTAGTCAGGAATTAATCCAAGAAAACAGCAATTTAATAGAATCTTTAAAACAAAAAAATAAAGAACAGCTGTATCAAGATTCATCTAGGCAGTTGCAGATAATGCCTAGTCAATTAAAGGAGGATGCAATAATCCAGGGCGTGGTCAGTTTGATGATAAGAGAGGTATTCGCCAATAGTTAAAGAAGCGGGGCTATAATTTAAGTTTAAAATCGCGGGAAAAGTTATATAATAAAGGAGGTGATAAAGATGGAAGAACGCAGACGCAATATACGCTGGGATATGGAAAAGCCGGTGAGATTTAGGATTGATGACCAGATCCTAGAGCATGAAGGCGCATCCAGAGACATCAGTGTTGGCGGTGTCTGTATTTACTCAAAGAGAGAACTTACTCCTCAGGCTCCCGTAGATCTGGAGATTGAAATACCCGATGATCTGCGTAAGATCTTTGTCAGGGGAACGGTTGCCTGGACCAAAAAGGCTGAGGACCAAAAAGAACCAACCCCGGGCATAAAGACAGGGGTCAGTTTTCTCGACCTAAAGACCCAAGACGCAGAACGCATCTTCAAATACGCCTTTCAACACCAGCACGACAAGTTGATGAAGCACTGGTGGAACGGGTTATAATTATCCACATAAGTTAAGTCTTATGTTAGATGCGTATATCAGAACACCAGGTTATCAGAAGGCAGATGATCAGGATATCAGAGTATCAGATTGAATGAGTTTACCTGATGCTTCGATTTCGCTCAGCATCAGTCCTGCCTCGCACCGAAGTGCTTGCATACCGGCTGCTCGGCACTGAGGTGAGCAAGGTCGAAGGATTGATTTCTGATTCCCCCTGCCTGCCGGCCCTTAGGAATTTTACATTGTAAAATTCCAAGGACTAAGTCCCGGAAATTCTCCGAATTTCTCGGGGCAGGCAGGTGATATTCTACACACTGATATTCTGATACACTGATACTCGCTTTAAAACAATAATTGTGTCTTTGTGGTTGCAAGGGAGGTGAAGGAGAATGGAAACAGATGCAGATCGTCGCAGTTTTGAGCGCATAAAATTAGAGTTACCCATAAAATTTAAAATCTCTCCGGAGAATATTGAAGGCGATTTTATCTTGAGGGATGTGGGCGGCAACGGCCTGGGCGTAGTTTCAAAGAAAAAACTATCTCCGGAGTCTAACATAGACCTTTGGGTTAAGATTCCAGATAATAAACCCGAGTTACACATTAAAGGAAAAGTGGTTTGGTCAAGAGAGGCTGTCGGAGAAGGCTACCGAGCTGGGATAGTCTTTGAAAAATTAGACCTGATGCCTTTATGGAGGATTTTCAGAGAAGCCAGGATAAAAGCCAGGGATTGATTTTAATATATTATAAATTTCTTGACCTGTTTCAATAGTTATGGTAATTTGATACCTAATTGTGTCCTTTTAGATGATAAGTTGAAATAAATTTCTTGAACGCAGATGGTCGCAGATATAAGTTTAACAACGGTTATGTAACGCAGATCAACGCAGATATTCAGAATTAATCTGCGAAAATCTGCGTTAGATTTGCGAAAATCTGCGTTAAATAATTATAAATATAAAAATTACAACAACGGAGGTTAATAAGAAACATGAAATATGGTCATTTTAGTAATGACGGCCTAGAGTTTATCGTCACAGACCCCAACACCCCCCGCCCCTGGATAAATTATCTCACCAACGAAAAGTATTGCTCCATCATTTCTCATTGTGCAGGAGGATATAGTTTTTATAAGGATTGTCGTTCAGAAAGAACCTTAAGGTGGCTGCCGGAGAACTGGCATTTTGACCGGCCGGGTAGATACCTTTATATAAAGGCAAAAGGTAAAAGTAAAAAGGCAAAAGTGTGGAGTGCGACTTATCAGCCCATGCGGGTTAAGCCGCAATTTTATGAGGCCCGCCACGGCTTAGGTTATACCCAAATTTCTACGAAATATAATGGCTTACTTTCTCAAATTACTTTTTTTGTCCCTGAGCATGATGACTGCGAGATTTGGCTGGTTAGGCTGACTAATCAGTCGAACAAACCGCAAGACTTAGAAATCTTCCCCTATGTAGAATGGCTATTAGGCGACTACCATTTGGAATTGCGTTATCGCAATATCATGAACCTCTACAATCGCGTCTGGTTTGACAGGCAGCATAATTGTGTCTTCGCCAAAAAGACCGCCAGTTGGGGAGATTTAAATATCCAGTCATTCCAGTATGAAGCATTTTTCGCCAGTTCACTTGCCGTCTCCGGATACGCCACCAGAAAAAATGCCTTCTTAGGAAAGTATAATACCGAGGCTACTCCCCGGGGAATTCTTGAAGATAAATTTAAAAATATTTCTTTTTGCTCAGGCGAAGACGGAATTGCCTGTTTTAAGCATAACCTGAAACTTAAGCCCGGTTCATCCAAAGAATTTGTGATTATCTTAGGCCAGACAGAGCCAGAAAACATCCAGAAACTTTTGGTAAAGTATCGTAACCTCTCGCATTGCCATAAGGCCCTGGATGAGACCAAAAAAATATGGAAGAAGCGGATATTAGATAATATTATTATTAAGACCCCGGATAAAGATTTTGATTTGATGATGAATATCTGGGTCAAATACCAGTTATACATCTGTAATTTATGGAGCCGCTCACCGAGTTTCTATCATGAAGGCTCAGGCGGCAGAGGTTATCGCGATTCCTGCCAGGATTCGGAAGGGATATTAGCTATTAACCAGGAACTGACCAGAAAACGCATCTTAAAGATTGCCTCACTCATCAGAAAAGACGGCACGAGCGCTCCTGGCTGGTCAGATATATTTGGACCAGCAGGCCACCGGCCGAATAAAGACCATCAGGTCTGGCTTACCTATACAGTTTCTGCCTACATAAAAGAGACCGGCGACTTATCCATACTCTCTGAGTACGTCCCATATCTTAAAGACAAATGGAGAGGCGGATGGGAGATAGACCCTAATTTTTCCGGAGGCCCGACTACTGACGGCGAAGGGACCCTTTTTGAACACCTGGAGAGAAACCTGAATTTTGCTTTTAATAATGTGGGCGAGCGCGGTTTTCCTTTAATCGGCCATGCTGACTGGAACGATGCCATTGATGCAGCTGGTATTAAAGGTAAGGGTGAGAGCGTCTGGTTAGCCCAGGCCTTAGTGCGTTCCCTTAAGATGCTTGCAGAACTTGCCCAGATTTCCGGCCAGAAGCAAAAGACAGATGACTTATTGAACAAGGCCAAGACGATGGCTGAGCGCATCAATGATATTGCCTGGGATGGCGCCTGGTATAAGAGGGGATTTACCGACGACGGCACTGTCTATGGCAGTAAAATTAATCCTGAAGGAAAGATTCATACGAATGCCCAGTCTTGGGCAATCCTCTCGGGAATTACAGATAAAGAAAGATTAAAGAAAATTATTAATTCCGTGGACAAATATATAGACGGTCCGCATGGTTTAGCACTTTTTGCTCCTGCCTATTCTAAATGGAATCCGAAACTCGGCCGTATCAGTATGTTTTCTGAAGGCACGAAAGAAAATGCGGCGATATTTTGCCACGCGGCTATGTTTATGATTGTCGCCTATTGTATGGTAGGAGAAGGTAATCGCGCTTATAAATCTATGCGGAAACTGATGCCTAATGTGCAGCCGGATTACGATTTGTATAAGACCGAGCCTTATGTCTATGCCGAATATTTAGTCGGGCCAGGACACCCCTATCTCTACGGAGAAGGGGCATTTACTTGGATTACAGGAACAGCAGGTTGGAGCTTTATGGCTGGCACAGAATGGGTCTTAGGCGCCAGGCGCGACTTTGAGGGTTTACGCATTGACCCTTGCATACCCAGCAATTGGAAAAATTGTTTTATTAGCCGTCCTTTTAGGGGTGCGGTTTATGAGATAGAGATAAGTAATCCTCGCGGCGTGCAACATGGCGTAAAGGAAGTCTTTGTCGACGGCAGAAAAATCGAAGGCAACCTCATCAAGCCTTTTAAGGATAAGAAAGTACATAGGGTTAGAGTATTAATGGGGTAGGGCATCAAACAAATCTTTTCTTGAAAAACCTGTGTTTTTGAGTTATAATAATAAAGTTAAAAAGTTTTTAAAAGTTTGTAGAAAGTAGATTGGGACGCAAGGTGAAAAGATTAATAATTTTGCTCGCTGTTTCTCTTACCTTAATATTTTCCTGCCTATCCATAATTAGTTGTACTTGCCCAAAAACTATTTCAAAGGTTTGTACCCTTACTGTCTGGCATTGGATGACCGACAGAGAGCCGGCATTTCAAGAATTAGCCAAAAGATATGAGGCGAAAACTGGTATTAAGGTAAATTTTGAACTCTACGCGCCCTCAGATGCCTATTCACAGAAGGTACGCGCTGCCGCACAGGGCGTAACACTGCCGGATATCTTTGGTATATTAGGCGAGAAAAGAGACTTTGCCTCCTTTATCAAAGCAGGCCATATCTTGGATTTAACACCTTATATGGACGCAGATTCTGGTCTTTGGCGAAATAGTTTTTTTGCCAAGGCCTTGGCAGTAAATGAATTTTCCGAGGCCAACAGTTATGAGGTTAAACCCGGAATTTATGGCGTGCCGATTGATATTATGACTATCCAGATGCTCTACAATAAAGATTTATTTAAGCAATTAGGACTTAACCCCAATAGACCACCTATCACCTTCCAGGAGTTCTTAAATATAGGTAAGCAATTAAAACAGGCCAAGATGCAGGGTCTGGTTTCGGGCTGGGGTGAGGTGTGGATGATTGACTGTCTGGCGAATAACTACGCCTTTAATATTATGGGTGCTGATAAGGTTTTAGCCACCATCAGAGGCGAAGTGCCTTACACTGACCCGGACTGGATTAAGGTCTTAGGCCTTTTTAAAGAGATGCAGGACTGTGGGCTTTTAGCTACCGGCGTAGTAACTATGGTTAATAAAACCGCAGAGCAACTCTTTGCCAACGGAAGGGCAGTCTTTGCCTTTAACGGTTCATGGTGCGTAAATGTATATAAGTCGATGAATCCGAACTTGGATTACGCCGCAATGCTTCCGCCAAGGGCCTCGGAAAAATTTCCGATGAGTATCTGGGGAGGCGCCGGCTCTTCATTTATAGTAAATGCTAAATCAAAAAATAAAGAAGAGGCAGTAAAATTTTTAAAATGGTTTACTGACCGCGACCAACAGGCATATTTAGCGGAAAACGCTTTGAACCCGCCGGCAAATAAAGACGCGTTAAGCAAGATTCCTCCTATCCTTGCGCAGTTTGCCGATGATATGGAACTTACCACGCATCCGAATGCATGGGATATATCCGAGTCGCCCCAGGTTTTAGAAACCTTTAATAAAGGGATACAGTCTATTATTATCGGAGAAAAAACAGCCGAGCAAGTAGCCAAAGAAGTGCAGAAAATTAAAGAAAGAGAATTGGCTAAAAAACGTTAAATGAAAGTTAAGTCTCTTTTAGAAAATTACACATTCATCCTTCCTGCAGTAACAATCTTTGTAATATTTTATATTATTCCTTTTATCTGGGTCTTTCAATTGGGTATGTATGACTGGGACGGGATACTGCCTACCAAGGTCTTCGTGGGTCTGGGTAATTTTAAAGAAATATTCTTTGAGGATAAAATCTGGTGGCAGTCAATGGGTAATGCTGGATACATTACTTTAATTGCCCTGACCTTTCAGAATGCCCTGGCCTTTTTATTGGCACTTGCCTGCGACCGAGAAATCCGCGCTAAGAATTTTTACAGACTGATATTCTTTATCCCGCCGGTCTTATCCGAGGTGGTAGTAGGTTTGGTCTGGCAGTGGATCCTGGACGGTAATTACGGGCTCCTAAATAGCTGGTTGACTCATTTTGGTTTTTCCAATTTAGTAAGAAGCTGGCTCTCTGACCCCAAGACCGCCCTGACTACGGTGGCGATTGTGCATTCGTGGAAGGGTTTTGGCTGGGGATTTTTGATATTTTTAGCAGGCCTGCAGACCATCCCGCGTGAACTTTATGAGGCAGCACGCGTAGACGGAGCAGGTGCTTGGCAGTCTTTTAGAAAGATTACCATACCTTTGATGGTCCCGGTTTCAGTTGTGGTAGCCATTCTTACAATCTTAGGGACGATGCAGGCATTTGTTTTGATTATTGCCATGACCGACGGAGGGCCGGCATACCATACGCAGGTGCCGGTGTTAAGGATTTTGGCTTCTATGCGCGGTTCATCGCGTTTTGGTTATGCCTGCGCCCAGGGGATTAGTTTTGGCTTGATACTAGTGGTGATTTCTTTTATCCAATACCGTTTCTCCCGCAAGGCCCGGCAGATATAAGATATGAAGAGCATCGCCTATTATAAAACCAAAAAAATTATCCTGAATTCGCTGATCCACCTCTTTTTAATCACCGTAACGGCCACCTGCCTCTTTCCTTTATTGTGGATGGTATCATCAAGTTTGAAGACCCAGGAGACAATATTCAAGGATATGTCTTTAATCCCGAAGGAATTTCATTTTGAGAATTATATCCTCGCCTGGCAAGAGGGCGGCTTTGGCCGGTATTTTTTAAATAGCATCTTTTATACTGTTTCGGTAGTAATCGGAATAATCATCGTGGCCTCCCTGGCTGCCTATGCCTTTTCACGCTTGCGTTTCCCGGGGAAGAACCTGCTCTTTTTTATGTTTATGGCGGCGATGATGATACCTATACCGGGAAGCTTCGTGCCACTATATATTTTATTAACGAGGCTTCATCTTAGGAATACCGCCTTAGGATACATCTTGTGCATGATAAACGTAGGCCTGTCCACCAGCATTTTTCTTTTAAAGACATTTTTTGATAAGATGCCCCGTGAATTAGAGGATGCGGCCAGAATTGATGGTTGTTCAAAATTAGGTATCTGGTGGAATGTGGCTTTGCCCCTGGCAAAACCGGTATTAGCGGTAGTAGTGGTATTTAATGCGCTGAATGTCTGGAACGAATATGTGCTGGCCCTGATAATATTTGACAATAAAAACTTGATGCCTCTTCAACGGGCGTTGATGGTGTTTCAGGGAGAGTTCCTGACTCGTTACCCGCTTTTGATGGCTGGGCTTACTATAACGGCCCTGCCTATAATCGCCGTTTACCTGTTGATGCAGAAGTATATTGTCAAAGGAGTAACTTCCGGCGCGCTATTTGGATGAAAAAATTGTTTAATCTTGCTTACACCAGGCGTATTTGTTATAATACAATTCTTATCGTCATTAATTTACTTAAAAGAACGGAGCTCGGTTAATGGAACAATCAGCTGGTCAGCCAAAACACCATGTTACAGCCCCCCAAGACCGCATTCCCCTTTTTCAAAAAGTCATATACAGTATAGGGGCATTTGCGAATACTGCCCAGGCTGCTTTTATTGGACAGATGGTTATTGTTCTAAACCTCGGGTTAGGCGTAAATCCAGCTTTAGTGGGTTTGGTCGGAGCTATCCCTCGTATTATCGATGCCATATCAGATCCCATAACCGGCTACTTTTCTGATAATCTGCGGACCCGCTGGGGACGGCGTAGGCCGCTTATATTCTTTGGCGCGGTTACCGGCGGGATTCTTTACGCATTGATGTATCAACTCTACAAGGGGCATAGCGAAAGTTTCTATGTCTGGTATTTCGGAGTGATCCAGGCCCTATATTTCATTGGATTTACCTGTTTTTCCATTCCTTGGATCGCGCTGGGTTATGAAATGACCCCGGATTATCATGAGCGCACGCGGCTGCAGGCGGCCAGCAATTTTGTCGGTCAATTGCCCTGGTTTATCGCTCCTTGGTGCTGGGCCATTATGCACAACCAGGCGTGGTTCCCGGATATCGTTCAAGGCGGACGAGTTCTCGCGATCATCATCGGTATCACTATCGTTGGGTTTGGAATCCTGCCGGCTATTTTTAATAAAGAATACTTTCACACCTTGCCAAAGCCTGATGTCAAGGGCGCTTGGAATGTGACGAAAGACTTCTTTGCCGGGGGTTTTGTCACTCTTAAATGTAAGCCATTTCGCAAGCTATGCCTATTCACCTTACTGATCTTTGGCGGGTTCATGTGCGCGTCAGCCTTTACCATCTATGTTGTTTTCTTCTATGTCTTTAAGAATGCTCCAGTGCTTGATCAAGCCTATGCAAACGGCGGTCTTTTGCTCGGTATCTATGGGACTTTCAGTGCTATTTGTACTATGGGCGTCATTTACTTAACTACAGTGCTATCCAGAAAACTCGGGAAGAGAAACACATTTTTTATTACTCTGCCTCTTTCCATCATCGGTTATGCTTTGAAGTGGATTGGGTATAATCCCCAGCATCCGTACTTACTGTTAGTTGCTGCACCATTTATCTCATTCGGCTTGGGATCACTTTTTACTTTAGTCAGCTCCATGGTGGCTGATGTCTGCGACCTTGATGAGCTTACTACCGACACGCGCAGAGAAGGTATGTTCGGCGCTATTTACTGGTGGATGGTAAAAGTGGGAGTCGCAGCCTCATCGGTTATATCCGGATTCCTCTTGAATCTAACCGGCTTCGATGTCGCATTAGGCCTCGGCCAATCAGCGCGGACGTTGTTGAATATGCGCTTGTGCGATATAGGTATTCCGATTGTGACTTCTACAGCGGCTATTTTCGTCATTAAGACTTTCTCAATCACCGAAGATAAGGCTTATGAGATTCGTGCGCAGGTCGAAAGACGAAGAGAAGAAAGACGAAGAGAAGAAAGACGAGCAGAAGAGAGACGAGAAGAAGAAAGACGAAAAGGAGAAAGACGGGACCAAGGTTAGATATCAAAACGCCAAAATAAATTGATGTAGAAGTATATTATTAAGGGAGTAACTCAAGGAGCAGTGGTTGGATGATATTTAAAATTAAAAATAAAAAATTAAAAATCAAAAATATTTTTGTTTTATTTTCTCTCTACTCTCTACTCTCTACTTGCTACTGTTTTGCAGAAGGTAGCTCAACCTCTAAGGAATTGCTACTTAAGGCCTGGGATGCCTGGGGTAGGAGGGATATCGAAGCTACACTTGTTGAAACCAGCGAATGCATCCAGACTTATAAAGAAGAGGCGAAAAAACAACAAGCCTCTTTATCTAATTTTCCCAAAGGCACTGATATTGAAGCATTTTCTTCTTTGAATAATGTGGCCACCTGTTATTTCATCCAGGGCGAGGCTTACCTCAGTCAGTCACAATTTGATAAGGCCAAGGAAGTTTTTAATATTGTCATCAATGAGTATTCTTATGCGCAGGC
>Ga0315289_10000814_pt1 | contig 48061 bp, 59 predicted proteins | sample YL17G11_40_MG_FD_203452 | JGI IMG/M metagenome (GOLD analysis project Ga0315289, IMG submission 203452) | Sediment microbial communities from Yellowstone Lake, YNP, Wyoming, USA - YL17G11_40 | ecosystem: Environmental > Aquatic > Freshwater > Lake > Sediment | place: USA: Wyoming | collected... | reverse complement strand
GCAAAAACACAAACAAGAAAATGCTTGGATAACCAGAAGGCAAACCCGTAATGCTGACGCTTAGAGCGTCAGATAGGGTTTGCAACAAACAAAAAGGTTAAATCAACATTGTTGATTTATTACTTTTATTTCAATTTATTTCCATAATCATTACTTTTAATTTAAAGCTTTTCCGCACTAATTTTATTTATTAATGCAGGGGTACCCAAGCGGCCTAAGGGGTCAGGTTTAGGACTGCCCCTTTCTTTTCTTTAGGAAAGAAAAGAAAGTGGTAAGTTGCCCCAAAGAAAAGAAATGGGTGGTAAATGACCTGATGGCTCAGTGCCTTCGGGGGTTCGAATCCTCCCCCCTGCAATAAGCCTGTTAAATAAGTCAATAAAGTAGGTTGTATTATGAATGTGGATGATTTGAGACAATTTGTGCAAGAAATTGTAGAAAAAGCAAGGAATCTAAAGAATAAACATACTTCTGAGAAAAAAGCACCTGTTAATTATGCTTGTATTTTTGCACAGAGCAAAGAACAGTATACTACTCTGCTGGCACTTACTGAAAAAATTGGCAGTATAATTATGGAAACCCCAATGGGCTCAGTGTACCATATTCAACCGCTAAAAACTGTTGCAGGAAACCTTAGATTGTTAAAGATCCGAAAACCAGACCCGACAAGACCAGAACTTGGTGATGCTGATTTTACAGTTGAAAATTATCCTGAATTCAAAAAGAAACATTTATCAAAAACTGGCTTCAAGTTGATACAAAAGCGAGAAGATTTTGAAATGATTGAATTAGTTGACTCCCAGTTTAATGTGAGGGCATATTTCTCAAACCCGCCTTTGAACGAATAATTGGAGATTAAATGAAAAGAAAAGCTTAAAAAAGTAATGTAACATTAAATGTTACGTTGAGAGAGTTGGTTTAATTGAGAGAAGTAAGGCTTACAAGGAAGATATCTGAGGATGACTTAATTGAAGTAAAATTTACAAAACACAAAAACAGGTTTGAAAGCATTGTGGTGGTTTATTGCTCGAAGATTGGCGGTGAAGTGCATGAAATTGTCCGATACGATTGCGCGCACGGTTTCTTTCACAAGGATTTGCTTTACGAGAAAAAACCAAGAAAAGAGCTTATTTGTGAAGGGTTGTCTGGAGAGCTTATCAGAAGAATCATCAATGAGATTTTGTGCAATTGGAGGGAATTAAAAAGCTCTTTTATAATTAATCATATTCAAAAGAAAGGTGAATAAAAAATGGAGAAAAAGAAATATGAAATTGAAATAAGAATTGGCAGAAACTTTGCAGAAGATGTCAAAAAAATTGTTGACAATCCCAAAAAACTTCCAAGGAATAACATAATATATGTTGATTCGGTTAATGATCTCCAAACATTGTTTGCACCCAAAAAAATTGAATTAATGAGGTTAATTAAAGAAAAACAGAACACTTCAATAAAAGATATTGCAAGAAAACTCAAAAGGAAAAGAGAGGCTGTCTCTAGGGACATTCACTTGCTTCAATCTTACGGCTTAATACAATTAATCCGAAAGGGAAACAAGGTTTTTTCAGTGGTAAAAGCAGAAAAGCTTGTAATACCAATAACTGCTTAAATTTTTTCCTTCAATTAATTTCAAAGGAGACTTTTTATGCCGAAAAAAGCTGTTTTGGTGATTGCCCCGAAAGATTTTCGAGATGAAGAATTGTTTTACACAAAAGAGGAATTAGAGAAAAAAGGAATTAAAACAACTATTGCTTCTCTAAAGACAGGAGAATGCATTGGAAAGCTTGGAGGCAAAACCAATTCAGAAATTACCATAAACCAGATTAGCCTGAAAGATTTTGATGCAATAATTTTTGTTGGAGGGCAAGGCGCTTCAGTGTACTTTGACAACAACATGGCATTAAAGATTGCAAAAGAATTCTACGAGAACAAGAAGGTTGTTGCAGCCATATGCATTGCGCCAAGCACTTTGGCGAACGCAGGCCTCCTTAAAGGAAAGAAAGCAACATGCTTTCCAAGCGAGTCAGGGAATTTAAAGGAAAACGGGTCAATTTATACAGGAGAGCCAGTAACAGTGGACGGAAAAATTATTACTGCTAATGGACCTCAGGCGGCAAGGGATTTTGGAAAAAAGATTGCTGAAGCGCTGAGGTAGGTGAAAGAAAATGGAATGCAGGCAGAAAATCAATTTAAAGAATTGCACTTGCACTTATCCTGGCTGCCCAAGGAAAGGCTTCTGCTGCGAGTGCATAAAACATCACAGGGAGAACAATGAATTGCCTGGCTGCCTTTTCTCAAGGGAAGCAGAAAAAACCTTTGATAGAAGCCTCAAGGCATTTTTGAAAGACCAAAGTGAATAAGTTGCTTGAAGACTACTTGAAAGAGAAAGGATTGCGTTTTATTAGGAAGATTTCCAAAGGCCATTCCTCTGAAATCTATTTGGTTAAGAATAATAAAGGCAAGAGCTATGCACTGAAAATCGAGAAGGAGAAGTCAACCCGCTTCAGGATGGCTGAAAGAGAAACTGAAAATTTGAAGCTCGCAAATTCTGTTTGTGTTGGGCCTGAATTGATTGGCTTTGATTTGGGGAAAAGGATTATTTTAATGGAGTTCATTGAAGGAAAAACTTTTTCTGAGTGGCTGTTCAAGGAAAGCCCAAGCAGAAAAGTGTTGAAGAAGTTCATTGAGGAATTGCTTTCTCAGGCAAGAAAATTGGATGGAATTAAATTGGACCACGGACAGCTCGCAGGAAAAGGAAAGAATATTTTAGTAATAAAGAATTCTCCGGTGATAATTGATTTTGAAAAAGCTTCTTGTAACAGGAAATGCCATAACTTCAATCAACTGCATTCCTTTCTCTTCAGGAACCCTAATTCTGCAGTAACAAATAAAGTGAAAGAAATTCTGGGCAAATGAATTTTTGCCGAAAGTTTTTTATAGGTGAAAGAACATTATTCTTGTTTGATTGAATATGAGTGAAATATCCCTGTCTGCAATTGAAAGAATTATAAGGAAGGGCTCCGGCCTCAGGGTGAGCAATAACGCAGCAAAAGCCTTGGGCGAATTATTAGAATTGGAAGGAGAAAAGATTTCAAGGCAGTCAGCAGAATACGCAAGGCATGCAAAAAGAAAGACTGTCACAGCAGAAGACATCAAGCTTGCAGCAAGAAAATGATTTTCAATTCTTTAATTCAATTCTCAAATTTTATGAATTATTTTCTCCAGGTAGCCCAAAATTATTTCGTGTGTTTCTTCCTGCGCCAAATGGGTTGTGTCAATGACTAAATTGAATGGCTTTAGGTCTTCGCCTGCAGTGAAGCCGTAAATCTTCTTGTAGATTTTTTTTGTTGCAAACTCTTTGTGCTTGATCCTCTTCAATACTTCCTTAAAAGGAAGATTGTCTCTCACTGCAATCCTTTTGGCTCTCTCTTTGTCGTCCACTTTAAGCCATATCTTAAATCCCTTTTTGCTCAAGTATCCCATTGTCCAGGAATCCATTGCAACCCTTCCTCTTGAAATTATTTTTAGGAGCTGCCTGTCAAGGATTCTGTCAAACTTGCTGTTCTTTAACCTTTGCTTGAAGTATTCTTTTCCTTCCCTGCTCTCCCACCAGCCCAAATTTTTTTCTGAGGGTTCTTCCGTTAAATCTAATTTATGGTCTTCCTTTAATTTCCTTAAAAGCCCTGAAGTGTGCACGCACTTCAAATTGAATTTTTTTGCTATTGCCTCAACCAATTCGGATTTTCCTGAGCCGCTGAAGCCAGAAACAATTATTACAGTCATGCTATTTCCTCCTCTCCCTTTCAAATGTTGTGATCCTGCTCGGGTAATGCTTGTGCCTGAAAAGCCTTCTTACTGATCTTACCATTATTATTTCGCCTAAATCGTCTTCCTTAATAAAGATTAATACAATTATTCCTGCTAAAAAGGAGAGGCTTGCAGTTATAGCGAACAAGCCCTGGAATTTAAAAAGGGTTACAATCAATGCCCCAACCAAAGCTGAAGCTGCCGTGGCATAGCCGTAAGCTGTATTCCATAAGCCCCACTGCTGACTTTCCTTCTGGGGCTCCAAATTTTTGCTGAAGAGGCCATCATATGCTGGAGTCCCAATTGCAGTGAACAATCCAATGAAAAATTCAGCTATAAAAAGCTGCCCAACAGAATTAATGAATATCAAGCTGTAGTAAATTATTGCATTGCCAAAAATCAGGATTAACATGAAGGATTTTTTTGAGAACCTATCTGCGAGAAGGCCTGCAGGATACTGAAGGGTGGCATGAACAAAGGCTGCAATGCTCCACGCAATCCCTGCATCAATTAACTGCCCGCCAATATTTTCAACATACAAAGCATAGATTGGAGTAAGAAGGCCCACAGCAAAAGCAAATATTGCCTCTATCACGAGAAGGAAGAACAGGGTTCTCTTCAAGTTTCTCACTCAATTATTGATCATTAAATTTTTCTCAAACGCTAATTATTTTAAGGCATTCCATTATTTATAGCTTTAGGTGAAACAAAAATGCCTGCATATTCAGGATACCTTGAATTGAATTACAAGCCGGACAAAAACGATTTAATTGCAGAGTTCTTCCTTGAGCCAAACAACTGCCCTTTTGCTGAAGCAGCACAGGCTATTGCATCAGAGTCAAGCATTGGCACATGGACTGATGTTGCCACACTAAAAAAAGAAACACAACAGAAATTAAAGGCAAAAGTATACTACTTGAATGAAAGAGAAGGCACTGCAAAGATTGCTTATCCATTGGAATTATTCGAATTAGGAAATATTCCCCAGCTCTTGAGTTCTATTGCAGGAAATGTCTTTGGAATGAATATAATGAATAATCTGCGCCTGCAGGACATAGAATTCCCTGAATCTTATGTTAAAGCATTCAAGGGGCCTGAATTTGGAATTCAGGGAATAAGAAAATTGACGAGAATAGAGAAAAGGCCTTTGACTGGAACAATAATCAAACCTAAATTAGGATTGAGTGAAAAAGAGCACGCTAAAGTAGCCTATAATGCTTGGCTTGGAGGCATTGATTTAGTGAAAGATGACGAGAACTTAACTTCAATGTCTTTCAATAATTTCCAGAAAAGAGTAACTGAAACCTTGAAGATGAGGGATAAAGTGCAGGATGAGACAGGAGAAAAGAAGATTTACATGCCCAACATTACAGCGGAATGCAATGAAATGCTGAAAAGAGGAAAATTCATTAAGGAGAAAGGCGGTGAATACGCAATGGTTGACTTAATCACCTTAGGCTTCAGTTCACTGCAAACCTTGCGCGATGCAGAACTGAAATTAGTATTGCACGGGCACAGGGCAATGCATGCTGCTTTTACTCGAAATCCAAAGCACGGAATTTCAATGCTTGTTATTGCGAAGCTGTGCAGGCTTATTGGCTTGGACCAACTGCATGTTGGGGCAATAGTGGGAAAAATGACTGGGGAGAAAGAGGAAGTGCAAAGAATTGACGAATCACTCAAAAAAGAATTTTTTGGCTTAAAGCCAGTTCTTCAGGTATGCTCTGGAGGCCTTCACCCAGGCAAAGTTCCTGCTCTAATTCAAGCAATGGGAAAAGATTTGGTGATACAGGCAGGAGGAGGAATCCACGGCCACCCAAAAGGCACAATAGCAGGAGCAAAAGCCATGAGGCAGTCAGTAGAAGCCACAGTAGCAGGAATTCAATTGCATGAGTATGCTAAAACACACAAAGAGCTTAGAGAAGCATTAGAGAAATGGAAGGAATAATTTTCACTTTCTAATTTCTTCATCGTCTTTCATTATCTGCTCTGCATTCTTTTTCTGGTATTCTAAAACCTTCTTTTTTAATTCAGGGTTATGCAAGGCAAGAATTTTCACTGCTGCTAATGCTGCCCCCTCTGATTCAATCATTGTAGTGCAGGAAATGCCTGAAGGCATTCTAAGAGAGGAAAGCAAATCCATTCCTCCAAACTTCTCTGAATAAGGCGGGCAGGTGATGACTGGGTTTTGCGTATTTCCGTCCAAGACACCGCACAAGGCATTGCTTCTGCCTGCAACAGCAATGTAAATTAGGTTAGAGTGCTTTGAATCCAATTCCTTTACTGCTTTAAGCAGGTGCTCTGTTGTTTTATGTGCAGAAGCAATCCTGTAACAGTATTCAATTCCAAACTTCTCCAGTATTTCGGAAATTTTTTTCGCGTGCTCTAAATCACTTTTTGAGCCCATCATAATTGCAACAAATTCATTCAATCACATCACCTTCCATCCAAGAATTGCTTGTATTCTTCAACTACTTCCCCTATGCTTGGGGTTTCACCCCAAAATTTTTTATTGCACCATGCTTCTGTAACAGACTTGTACATATTGGAGACAATTTCAATCAATTCTTTCGGCAGCCTTTGCGGAGCAGGCCATTTTTCTTTCGGAAGCCCTTTTGCTTTGACTTCATCTATTTTTTTGTACCATTCAGTCTTCAAATAATAGTCCCTGAGAACCTGCTTGCTTATATGCATTCCATTAAAGAGCATCCTGTTTTCATCTAATGTTCCAACAACATCAACAAGCATTAATTCTCTTTTTGGAGTTAAAGCAAATTCAACCTTTCCGTCAGCGTGCTCCAAGCCTATTTCTTCTGCTTTCTCTGTAAGGAAATCATTAATCAGAAAAGTTTTTTCTTTTAATTCGCTCAATTCCTTTTCCTTCAATCTTGCAAGGCTTTGCGCTTCACTCCAGGAAAGATACCTGTCTGTTTCCTCTAATTTGGTGCTCACGTCAAGCAATGGCTTCACCAATTTTTCTCCTGGCTTTGGCATTTCTTTCAACCTAATATCCTCAATTTTTAATTCCCCTTTTGCAATTCTCTTAAATACACTGCTTCCTTCAGGTAGAGAATTTCGAAAAATTATTTCTAATGGAATCAAATAGTTTGAAGAAGAATCTTTCAGTTCGTTTTTTTGCGGCCTTAAAACTTGAACTAAATTTACTTCCATTTGGTTTCCTTTCAAAAGCTTTCTGAAATGGGTTTTGATTCCTTTTTTTTCAAGTTCAGAGAAATTGAATGCAGCCATCCTGCACAATGCTTCGCCCTTGAATGGAATGATGTCAGGCATTTTGCCGTAATCGAATACAGAATAATCGTCAGTGAAACTAAATATCCCTAAACCCATTTTTTGGGCTGAAGGCTTTTCTTTTATGACCAGATCTTTTACTGAACCCATTTAAATCACCTCAAAAAGCTGCTTCCTCTTTTCTTCCAATTAATTCCCTGTATGAATGCAATTTCTTTTCAATTTTTTTTGAGAATTCAATGCATTTCTCTTCTGCCAAGCCCAAATGCTTTCTTGCGTCAAGCAGTTCCTCAATTCTTTTCCTTGGAATTATTTCATTTATCCTTTTATCGCCTGAAAGGAATTCCTTCAATGGATTGCTTTTGCCTTCTATTACTGAATTCCAGGCATTGATTGAATGTTCTCTTATTATTTCATGGGCTTCCTGCCTGCCCAAGCCTTTTTCAACTAATTCCATTAATACTGCCTCTGTTCCAGCAAATACCCCATAATTCAATAAATTCTTTTCAACCTGCTTTTCGTTCACCTTCATTCCCTCTATAACCTTGCCTGCAATAATTAATGTTTCGTCCAATGCAAGGAATGCCTCTGCAATTATAATTCTCCGGTTAGCTGAATCATCCAATGTTCTCTCCAAAATAGAATTGGCTGCATTGTCCCATGCAATCTTCGGCATAGAGGAAACAAACCTTGTGAGAGAACAAATTCTTTCTGAATTCATTGGGTTTCTCTTGAAGGGCATTGCACTGCTTCCAACCTGCTTTTCCTTGAAGGGTTCCATCCATTCACTGAAAGGCGTTGACTGCAGGACACGAAAATCCAAAGCGAATTTATGCAAGGACTGGGCAATTGAAGAAAGAGCATTCAATACAATGAAATCTTCTTTTCTTGGATAGGTTTGAGTGCTCACATCAAAATACTTTAAGTCCAATTCTTTCATTACCTCTCTCTCTAATTCTGTTGCATTCAAATTCTTTCCTTCAAGCAATTTGGTATAGGAAGCATAAGTGCCTACTGCGCCCTTAAATCCTTTTCCCTTCAGGTTTTCTTCTGCGAATTCTATTTGCTCTAAATCCATTAATAATTCTTGAGCGTAATTGCACAGCCTGTATCCTACTGTACTCGGCTCTGCTGACTGCAAGTGCGTGAAAGCAATGCAAGGCCTTGCCTTCTGCTCCAAAATCTTTTTATTAAATGCATCCAGGCAATTGACAGTTTTTGCTTTAATTAACTGCAATGCTTCCTTCATCCTTATTACATCTGCGTTGTCTTCAATATCCATTGAGGTTGCCCCTAAATGGATTTTTCCTCCGCCTTTAGGGCACTGTTCAGCGAAAGCCTTTACTTCAGCCATCAAGTCATGCCTTATCTCTCTTTCAATTTCATGGCTTCTCTTCAAATTAATTTTTTCCTTGTTTGCCTCCAATTCCATTAATTCTTCCCTGCTTACAAGGCCTGCATTCATTTGAGCCCTTGCTAAAGCAACCCAGATCTTCCTCCACAGCTTCCTGTATTCAATCTCAGAAAAAATAGTTTTCATTTCCTTGCTGCCGTAACGCCAGGTAAATACACTCAAATAAGAATCAAAACCAAAAGATGCCTCTTCAGCCAATTAACCCCACCAGAAAAAATACTTTGAGAAAACAATTTAAAAATCAATACAAAGCAATTTTTTTAAATGAACAAAATGAACTTCAACCAAAAAGTCTGGGAGAAACTCAAGGGAATTCCCAAAGGCAGAATTTCAACCTACAAGGAGATTGCAAAAGCAATAGGAAAACCCAAAGCATTCAGGGCAGTGGGAAATGCCTGCAACAAGAATCCCTTTGCCCCCAAAGTGCCCTGCCACAGAATAGTAAAAAGCAACGGCAGAATTGGCGGCTATGCGCAAGGCCCAAAAAAGAAAACTGAATTGCTGGAAAGAGAAGGCATCAAAATAGAAAAAGGAAAAATTATGGGCTTCAAGGAAAAATTGTACAAATTCTAATTACTTAGTTAAAGCCTGAATTTGTTTTCCTCTTTTTCTGTTTCTTCTTTCAAGTACTGGATGAATTCTTCCTTGTAGTTCTGGATGTCCAAAGTCTTTCCAGTCTCAAGGAAGTGCATTATGTTCCTGATGAATACATTGCTTCCAATGATGTCAGGCAGGATAACATAGTCTGCGCCTGCCTCGTATAATTTCAGTGCTGCTTCCTTTGATTTGGCGCGGGAAAAGATTGTAATATTAGGGTTTAGGTTGCGGGCCTTCTTTGAAAGGAATAAAGACCTCTCAATTTCAGGGATAGTAATTATAAGCAGTGAAGCAGTCCTTAAATTGACTTTCCCCCAGAGTTCATCGTTCTCAATGTTCCCATAAATTGCCTTTAGTCCTTTATTAATTTGCTCAAATACAACTTCAGGGTCATGGTCCACTACAACAACAGAATGCATGTCATTTAATGCAGAGGCAATGCCTGAGCCTGTAACCCCTGCGCCCATTACAATTATGTGCTTTGATAGTTCAGTTATTTCCGGAATCTTCTCTAATTCCCTTAATTTTTTCCTGAAAAAAAGGTTCTCCAAGAAAGGGTTATTGTAGCGCGCCAACCTCAAGTAGATTCTTTCGCTGAAGTCCATCAGGTAAGGCGTAATAGTCATTGTAATTGCAGTCACAATAATAATAATTGAATAAATGTCCTGGGAAATAATTTGTTGGCTTAAGCCCTGGTTTGCAATAATGAAAGAGAATTCAGATACCTGCGCTAAGCCCAATCCTACTAATACCCCGATCCTGAAGCCATAGCCTCCCAAGGCAGTAATTCCAATGAAAATCAATGGCTTCAAAATTAACACAATCATAAACATTATGGCTGCAAGAAGCAATGCATAACCCAAAGACATTGAAGAAAGGAAAGGCATTATCTGCATTCCCAAAGAAACAAAAAATATTGTGACAAAAAAGTCTCTCAAGCCTTTAATTTTTGAGGCTAATTCAATGTTATAAGAAAGAGAGGAAATAGAAAGCCCTGCAAGGAATGCCCCGACAGCAGGAGAGAAATTCAGCATGTATGACATGAAAATGAATAGAAAGCACATGCTTACGGCAGTCAAATACATTAATTCCTGGGATTTAATAGAGAAAGTTAAAAGCCTTGAGAAGACATATCTTCCAAGCATGAATGCAAGCAATACAAGCAAGGCTCCCTTAAGCAAGGTCATGCCAAGAAAGCCCAATGAAAAGAATTGAGTGCTCCCTGCAAGCAATGGCAAAGCAAAAATTACAAACAAGTCCTGCATTACAAGGAATCCTATCATAAGCCTTCCGTGCAGTGTGTTCAAGTGATGGTTGTCTGAAAGAATTTTCACTACAATTGTAGTACTGCTGAATGCAAGGATCAAGCCCAAATAAATTGAGGTAAGCAGATTCAATGCAAGTAAATAAGAAAAAATTGCAGTGAACAAAACAATCAGAATTACCTGCAATCCCGTTCCAAACAATATGAGCTTTCCAATTTTTTTCATTTTATTTAAGTCTGATTCAACGCCCACAGTGAACAGAAGGAATGCAATCCCTAATTCGCTTAACAGCCTTATTGGCTCTGTCTGGCCTATAATTCCAAATCCTATTGGGCCAATTATGAGGCCCGCAACAATGTAAGCTAAAATCATTGGCTGCTTCAAGAGCTTTGTGATAATAGCAGCAATCGTGGCAAAAACAACAATAATTCCTACATCATACACTATGCCCAAAGTTGAAACAGAACTAAGCCCGGCAAGAAACGTAACATCAACCATTCAATCAATCCTCAAATTCAGTAAAAATAGCGAATTAAAAGAATAAAAGCTTTATGCAGAAAATGAAGAAAATGAAAAAAAGAGAATTGTTAATTTCTTTTCTTGCTAATAGTTTTTCCTATGTGAATTAATTCGTTTTTTATTCCTGCTAGCTCTTTTCCTTGGTCGTAAACAATTTTCCATAAAATTGCCTGCGAACCAAGCAGGGCTGCAACCAGTGTTTCTATTTCAGGGGAATGCCCAAAAACCAGCCAGGCAAGAATAATCAAAGCAAAAACCAGGAAAATCCAGAAAATTATTGTCTTCCAGTCAACCATTTAAACACCTTTCATTAAACTGAAAACAATTAGAATAATTACAATAATTATTACAATCAAAATTACTATATCAGATAAATTCAATCTCATAAAAAACTGAACGCAGTTACTCCTTAAAAAGATTTCTCTACGGCAATCGCCAAACCTCTTATTTTATTTTTTTCCATTTCACGCCGTCTTTGGTGTCATCCAACTGAATGCCTTTCTCAAGCAGTTCTTTTCTGATGGCATCAGCTTCAGCAAACTTTTTCTCTTTCCTGAACTGCTCTCTTTTCTTGATTAATTCCTCAATCTCTCCCCCAACTCTTTCCTCTTTGAATTCAAGCAGCCCTAAAACCTTATCGAACTTCTTCATTAAAGCCAAAATTTTCTGCGCGTCCTTTTCTCCCAACTCGTTTGAATCAATCAACTTGTTTACTTCCTTCATGAAATCAAAGATTTTGCTTAAGGCAAGGGCGATGTTCAGGTCGTCATCCATTGCATCCTCAAATCCTTTTTCTATTCCTGCAATTAGTTCATTAATTCTTTTGTTCTCCTTTTTTTGCTTTATGCCTTTCAACTTTATCATGAAGTCCCTGAACTTTTCTATTACATTCTTTGCTGAATTTAAGCCCTCAAAAGAGAAATTCAATTCATTCCTGTAATGGGTTGAGATAAGCAAGTAGCGAATTGCCTTGGGGTCATAATTTTTTTCAAGGAGGTCCCTTAAAGTATAAAAATTGCCCAAGGACTTTGACATCTTTTTTCCTTCAACAATCAAGTGAGAATTATGAAGCCAGTAATTAACAAATTTTTTTCCTGTTGCGCCCTCGCTCTGGGCGATCTCGTTCTCGTGATGCGGAAACATGTTGTCAATGCCCCCAGTATGAATGTCAAAGCTTTCACCCAAATACTTCATGCTCATAGCTGAACATTCAATGTGCCAGCCAGGCCTTCCCTTGCCTAATTCTGTCTCCCAGAAAACTTCTCCATCTTCCTCGCTCCATGCCTTCCATAAAGCGAAATCTTTTGCTTCCTCTTTCTCGTACTCGTCTTGGCTTACCCTTGCGCCTTCCTTTAATTTCTTTATTTTGAAGTGGGACAGTCTTCCATAATCCTTGAATTTTTTTATGCTGAAATAAATGCTTCCGTCTTCTCCTTTATAGGCAAGACCTTTCTTAAGCAATTTTTTTATTAATTCAATCATTTCAGGAATATGCTTTGTTGCCTCAGGATAGAATTCAGCTTTTTCAATATTTAGGGCTTGAATGTCTTCAAAGAATGCCTTCTTGTATTTCTGCGTGAATTCATTCAAGGAAAGGCCTTCTTCTCTTGAGCCCTTTATTGTTTTATCATCTACATCAGTCAGATTCATTACTTGCATTACCTTGAATCCTTTGTACTCCAAGTGTCTTCTCAATAAGTCGTCAAACATGTAGGCCCTGTAGTTTCCAATGTGAGGGTAATTGTACACTGTAGGGCCGCAGGTGTACATTCTCACTTCCTTTGCCTTCAAGGGCCTGAATTCCTCTTTCTTTCTTGATAGAGTGTTATAAAACTTCAGCAATTCAAACCACTAAATTATTATACAACCTAAAACAATAAAATTGCTATGCCTAAAAGAAAAAGACTTAAATCAAAAACGCCTTTATGGTTTGAAAAGGGCTGGCGGGAAGACAAAAGAAATATTCAAAAAAAACCTTGGAATTTTAAAAAGCTCCCTGAAAGAAGATTGGACACCGGAGAAATACATTTATTTGCAATGAATCACCCTGAATTATTGAGAAAAGCTGGAATCAGGCAAATAACTGAAACAGAAAATAATTTTAAGATTACTTATGTTGACAATACAGTGCAGTGGCTTCCTAAAAGTTATCTGAAAAAATAAAAAGTTGTCAGCAGTATTTATTTATGTTGAAAAAAAGTAATAGAAAAAGAGTTGGGCGATTACAGCTCGGGGAATCCAAAGGCGCAAAGAGACTTAAAAAAAGGTTGGGCAGAAAATTTACTTTTGAAAGGCCTGCTGGCGGCTTAACAAACAGGTCTTTTAAAGAGCACACAATTCCTTTTGGGTTAACCCAAGAAAGGCTTAAAGACAAAAAAGTTTTGTTTTTGGGAACAGGCAACTCTCATATAATTTATACTGCAAGGGCAAAAGGAATTGATGCATATGGTATAGAACCGCACCTTAACAAAATTTATTTTCTTACCCCTGACATCAAAAAATTTATAACAGAAAAATCAATTCAAGAATATTCAGACAAAAAAAAGTTTGATTATGTTATTGCAGTTTTTTCTGTGCCTTTTTCTTTAACACAAGCATATGATATCAGGCTAAGTTTTTTGAGAATGCTTTCTACTTTGAAAGTTGGAGGAAAATTACAAGTTGCCCCACTAAAATTTGGAAAATTTCTCAGAGTTGGAAGCAATATTTCATTTGAAACAATAGCGACTTCTCTTGAAAAAAAGATTTTAAAGGCAGGATTTAAAATAGAGCACTTGCCGGTAAAAGAAATAAAGAAGAGGTGCAAAAATGCAGGGATTATACCTCCTTTTCTTTCAGGAATTACAATTGAGAGAGCACCAGAATCAAACTTAAGAAAATTGCAAGAACTTCTTTCACTGTAAAAGAAATAAAAAAAGGAAAGAATTATTCCACTTTTACTTTGACTGTTTTGCCGGCTTTGCGTGCAGGGAATTTTTTTGGTAAATCCAATTCAAGGATTCCGTTCCTGAGCTCGGCTTTTGCTTTCTCTGGAATGACTTCTGCGGGCAGTGGAATGCTCCTGTAAAAGCTCTGGTATTTCCTTTCCTTGAAAAAATAGCCTTTCTCTTTTTCTTCTCTTTCAGCCTTTGCTTTGGCGCTTAAAGTCAATTGCCTTTCGCTTACATCAATGTTTAATTCTTTCTTGTCTATGCCTGGCAGTTCAGCTGAAATCTTTAATTTGGGCCCTGCATCCTTTATGTCAATCAATGGCGCCCTTATGAGCTCGTGAGGCAGCCTCATTTTGATTGGGGCAAAAAAGTCTTCATCAAAAAAGCCTAATCCCTTCTCCCTTCTCTTGAGCTTCCTGAATGGATCCCATATGTCCAATTCATTCATTTTTTTTCCACCTCCATTCAATTAAATTAAGGTTGGACTGAAGAAAAGCATTAAAGCCATCAATATAAGCCAGACAATGAATGCTTTTGCGCCCTTGAATTCAGTGAATTCCCTTACAATAACATAATACAAGTACAAAGACAAAACGAATAATGCGAAAGCAATCAAGGCAAAGACAATCAATGGAATGAAATTAATTGCATCAGGATTATTCTGGAGCTCTGAAGCAAATTGCAGTGCAAACTCGTTTGTTCCTAACTCGCCTTGATTGAATTCTTTTGTTAAGCCCAAAAGCTTTCCTGAAACAGTCAATGGAATGAAAATCATCATGACAATAATGAAAGCAGAGCTCAAAACCTTCACTAAAGCAAAAGAGCTTGCCACGCCGGCAAAATGCCTTTTCTTTTCTCTTACTCCAAACACATAACCTAAAAGCATTAAAACCAAGGAAAAGGCAAGCCAGACAACAAGCGAGGAAATCAAAAGCAGAATGAAATTAACAAAATCAATTTTTAAGCCGTAAACCAGATTTCCAATGAGCGCAAGGAATGCGGGGGCAAGCACAAGAACAACGCTCAAGCCTAAAGAAGGCTTATTCATTGCGTCAATTACTGTTTTCTTAGGGCTGTAGAAGACCCCTAAAATATTCATTTTCTTTCCCCTGTTATTTCTCCTTTAAAATTAAGGCAATTCATTATTTAAAAAATTATGCTGTAACCCCTTTAAACGCCTTCCTTGCAGGCTCAAGTATTCCAATCAATTCCATTGCAACAGCGTTCTTCAAGTCCTGGGGATGCAGTTTCTTTTCCTCAAACTCCCTCTTCAATTCAGGGAAATTAGAGAAAGAGATATTCCCCCCGAATTTTTGGGGCCTTTCAATTTCAATTATTTTCTTTCTCGGGAAAATAATTAATTCTGTTATCTCAAGCAAGGAATTTCCTTTTGCTTCGCCTTCAACGCAGTAGGCCTTGTTAATTTTATTTCTTATATTCTGCTCTGTGTCTGCAACTGAAATCATTGTTTCAGGGGCAGAAGAAGACATCTTGCTGCCTGGCCCCCTCAATGAATCAATTAAAGGCGTGTGAACAAACAAAGGCTTTCTTGCTTCAATTTCCTGCATTAACTCTCTTGCAAGCATGTGAATCTTTCTTTGTTCCAATCCTGCTTCAGTCAAATCAACATTCAAGTGCTTTATGTCTGCTACCTGCATTAAAGGATAAATTGTCTGGGAGACATGCGCGTTCTCTATGTCCCTTGCAATCTCCTGCATTGACCTCAAAGCCCTATTCAAGGTTGTGTGAAGAGATAACTTCAGTAAATCGTCAAAGTATTCTTTTGTCCTCTGAAAGCTTGAGCCTAAAACGAATTCTGCTTCCTTCAGCCCCAATGCCTGGAAGCCTTTCATCCAAATCTTTGCCTGGCTTTCAATGAAATCCCAGTCTCCTTTTTTGTTCAGCCATCCGTGATAGTCTGCCAAGAGCACTTTAACCTTGAATCCTGCCTTGCCTAAGTCAATCAATTTGTTTATTGTCACTAAATGCCCTAAGTGTATTGGCCCTGAAGGCTCGTAACCGCAGTAGGTAATTGGATTCTTTTTGTTTTCAATTAATTCCCTTATCTCTGGCTCTGTTATGAGCTCTGCGGAATTCCTTGCAATCAACTCAAACTTTTCTTGTGCGTTCAATTAAACCACATAAAATAAAAAGCCTTAAGTGTTTAAATTAGTTTATCATGAAAGCAAAAAAAGACAGCAAGCTGAAGAAGGCAATAATCCACAAGCCTTCCCGCGTTTTAGTATTTGGCACTTTTGACATCCTTCACCCAGGCCACCTCTATTACTTAGAGGAAGCAAAAAAGTACGGGGATGAGCTTTGCGTTATTGTTGCAAGGGATGAAACTGTAAGGAAAGTGAAAGGCAGATATCCTGTAATGGACGAATTGAACAGGGTGAAATTAATTAATGCCCTCAAAGTGGTTGACAGGGCAGTATTGGGCTGCAAGGGAGACATTTACGCCAGAGTCAGAGAACTCGAGCCAGACATCATTTGCCTTGGCTACGACCAGCAGCCTCCAATAGAAGAATTAAGGAACGAGCTGGAGAAGGTTGGAATGCAGGTAGAAATGTACCGCATCAAGCCCTTCAAGCCAGAGCAGCTGCAGTCAACAAAAATAAAACAGAAAGTAATTGAAGCCCAGAAAAAGAAAGAATGATTAAAATATATCAACTAATGGCATGAAAACAAATTTTCCGTTTTCAAATCCTAAAAGCAATAAATTTGATGTGTCCCAATCTGTTAGCTTTTCTGCTTTCAAATAAGCTTCTTTAAGCTGTGTTTCATTAACATTGTATTTTTCTTTCATTTCTTCAAAAAATTTTTTTCCGCGTTCTGTCTTGCCTTCCGGAAACCACATTTTGACCCAAAAGAAAATATCTCTTTTTCCAAGTATCTCTTCCAAGCTTGGCGCGTCAGTTTTTGCCATTGCTATGAGATGTTTGCTTATGGCATAGGCTTCTGGTTCAAGCAAAACATAATTTTTCGGGTTAAACTTTTGGTTGTGTTTTCTTACAGCTTCTTTTACTTTTCTTATTGTCTTTTCTGCATTGTACAGATGTGTCCTTTTTATTACAAGTTCTGTATTTGGGTAATTTCTTGAAATATTCATCTGTCTTATACGTCTTCCAGGCAGTTCAATTTCTCGTGGATTTGATTTGCTCAAGTCTTTCCTGTGATCAATGTTTTTCATTCTGCCGAGAGCCTTTTTAATTTTTGGGGCGGCCTTTTTTAGCCTTTCAATCAATGTAAAGGGCAATTTTTTTACAGGCATATCTTTATTAATAATAAACTATTATTTAATGCATTATGCCTTCAAGGAATTTGCCTGCAAGAAGGAAAAAATTAGATGGGCTGTTTGACCAAACAAAAATAAAGGTTGCAAGACAGAGGGGACGAGAGAAGAGGAATAAACGTTTTATTGCTGCCACTACTTTGTTATACCCAGTAATCCCGCCGCTTGGAAATATTGCTATTGCTATAACCTCTATTAGGGCCGCCGAATCAATTTATAGTAAGAGACTGATTGCAAGCCAATTAATTAAAGCCTGCGCAGGAAGGCCCAGGATAACAAAATATTTTGCTAGAGTCGCAGAAAAAGAAGGAACAAAAAATCTTGCAAGGGAACTGAATGACTTAAGCCACCTTGAAAGATTGAAGCTTAGGGTAATGGTAAAACATTCCGATAACCCGAAAAAAATGGAGCAAGAACTAAAAAAACTGAGGACTGAAATCAAGAGAAAAACAAAAAAACTGCGCTCAACACTTTACTACAACCCTTAAAACAAATTAGAATCAATTTTTTTAATTTACTTGCACATTTCTTTTATTATTTGCTTGCATAACTGGAGGTCTTTGACTGGAGTGAATTCGTTTAATCCGTGAACATTGTTTTTGTCTCTGCCAGGGGTAAAGCACACGACAGGAATTCCTGCTTTCTGTATTTTGGGGCCGTCATTGCCGCCTAAAGCGCCAATCAAGCTTAAAGGCCTGCCAAAAACCTTTCTTGTGATTTTCTTGAGCCTTAAAACTTCAGGGTGATTTTTTTCAATGAAATAGCCTTCCTTTCCTTTAAGAGAAAGTTTTGCTTTAAGCTTGTATTTTTTCACTAATTTCCTGTAAAACAAAAGGAATTCTTTTTTTGCTTTACTCAATTTTTCTTCTGGAATCAATCTCAAATCAAAACCAGTCTTTAATTCGCCGGGAATGACATTATGCTTTACCCCGGCATTAAGAATCGTAATTGAAAACCTGCCGTAAACCTTCCTGAAAGGGCTTGCCTTTGAGGCACCAATAAAAGACCTTTTCTTCTCCCTTATTTTCTTGAATTCAAGCAATTCATTCAGGAAAGGAATTGCGTCATGAATTATGTTAGGGCCCCTGTAAGGGTAACCTGCATGGCCTTGCTTTCCCTTTAATGTAATTGTTCCCTCAATTCTTCCACTGCACCCAATATTTATGTGCTCCAAAGAAGAATCAAGAATAAAAGATGAATCAGCCATTACATCTTTCTTGTGTTTCCTGCAGACAAAGCCTACTCCAAGCTCGCCTCCGACCTCTTCATCGCAGGAGCACAAGAGAATTACATTTCTTTTGGCGCTTTTCTCTTGTTTTAATTCTTTTAGTGCGCCAAAAGCAGAGGCAATTGCTGCCTTGTCGTCATTTGCCCCCCTTCCATAAGCCTTGCCTTTCTTTACAATTAATTTGAAAGGGTTTGTCTTCCAGCCATCGCCCGGGGCAACAACATCAAAGTGCGCTGCAAGCAGAACAGTCTTCTCTGCTCCAATATCATACTTTATTATTACACTTGGCCTTGGGTCAAGAGAATCTTTTGCATTAACAATCTTTGCCTTCAATCCCAACTTTTTTGCTTCCAATGCAATAAATTCAGCGCACTTCAAGTAATCTTTTCTTGTTTCAGAATTAGTATCAAAAGAAACAAGTTTTGACAACAAATTCAATTCATAATTCATGAAATAATATTAAAGCAAAAAAGAATAAAACCAATTGCTTTTTTTTAAAGTTCTTCTAATCTTTTATAAGCATAATTCTATTACTTCTTTTATTCTTTCAATTAATTCGTCAAGAGTCTTTGCTTGTGTGTGGCAGCCTTCAAGCTCGGGTACATCAGCAACAAAAAAGCCGTCTTCATCCTTCTCAATTATAACATTAAAAACCATTTTTTCCTTCATATAAACCACAAAAATTACTATGCATAAGTTAATTTAAGATTAATGCTGAAATTCAATTAAAAAATAAATTCAATTGTTTTTTTTTATGTTACTTGGGTTTTATCTGGGATTTTTTGGCTGCAGGAATTACTTTTGACCTAATAAGTGAGTCAGCTAAAGTAGGCCCAAAGAAATCTAAAATCAGTTTTTCTCTAACTTTTGGATGTGTTTGACTTGCTATTTGTCCAGTAATCTTTTCGAAAAAATTTCCATCCAAAGGAATTTTTCTAAATCTTAATGATGGCCTCCAATTTTTGCCTTTTGCTAGAATTCTTTTTAATCTGGTTTTGAATTCTCTTGCTGCAGAATTTATTTCCTGAGGCCTCCGAATAAAAATGATATAGGAATCTTTTTGAGGGTTAATTTTGAGTTTCTCAAAAACTGAAAGTGCCTCATTTCTATTGATTCCTTCCATTGAAGGCTCGTTTCCAACCAATATTTCATCACTACCAATATTTTTGGATTTTGGCGAGCAAAGTAAGCATGCTACAAATTGTTTTGGGCCCATTTTAATGATTGGTTTTCCTTCAGCGTCTCTTTTAATTCTCCCTTTGCTGTCAAGCTCCCATTTTTCTAACATTCCTTTGCCGCCGATAACTGGCAGAACATAAATATGCATGCCCTTATTTAAAGAAGTCTGAATTAGCCTGCTTTTACTAAAAGAAAAAGAGCTAGTTACATCAATAATCTTCTCTCCAATAACAACTTTTTTTGCATAGAGAGCCTTAAACTTTTCTAAAGCCGAATCAACTTTTGTCATATAAAAACAACTTCAGCTCAATTGAATTGCAGGCTTTAATGGAAGGGCTTTCCTTGCTTTCTCTTCTCTTGATTCTTCAGCCTTGATTATTTCTGTCTTACAACCGAATTCCTTTTCTATTTCTTTTTGTGCTTCCTTGAGGGCATTGAATTCGTCTAATTCCACCAAAGACCTCATTTCATTCACTTTCTTTGTGATTGACTGAACGAATTGTGCTGCCTCTTTTGCCTTGTCTTTCACTTCCTTTTCCACTAAAACTGACTTCATTGCATCGCTGTAAGAAATCATTTTTTCTTCCTTCTTTAACTCAAAAATCTTTTTTAGTGCAGTCCACTTCCATTTCTCTGCAGGGAAAATTGTTATTTTATTGAGTTTCTTCAATTCAATCAACTGCTGGATGCTCTTAATGTCTTCAATTGTCCTTTCAATCAATTCCTGTTCAGCTTCAGCTTTCACATCAATTTTCCTTTCATCAAAAGCAGGCCATTGCGCAAGAGAAATGAAATTCTTACCTTTTAATTCCTTCCATAATTCCTCGCTCAAGTGAGGGGCGAAAGGCGCAAGCATTAAAACAAGGCTTTTTACTGCTTCAGCCAGAATTTCTTTATTGCATTCGCCCCTGCATTTTTCTATTAGTCCTTCAAACTGCATTAACTGCATTAAAGCCTTGTTCAATTCAATTCCCTCCAAATGCTCTGTCACAGTTTTTATTGTCCTGTGGGTTCTGGATTGAAGGAGTTTGCTTTTCCTGTTCAATCCCTTTCCTTTTGCTTCCCCTAATTCAAACGCAATTCTTTGCGCTCTGTTCAAAAACCTGTAAATGGCTTCTACCCCTTTATCGCTCCACTCCATCTCGCTTTCAGGGCTGCTAACGAAAAGCATAAAACATCTCGTTGAATCTGCCCCAAACTTTTTCATTATCTCTTCAGGGCTCACTACATTGCCCAAGCTCTTGCTCATTGCCTTTCCGTCTTTTAATACCATTCCCTGAGTTAAAAGCTTGGCGAAAGGCTCATCAAAACTGAATAATTTCAGGTCCCTTAAAATTTTAGTGAAAAACCTTGCGTAAATCAGATGGCCTGTAGCGTGCTCTATTCCTCCAATGTACTGATCTGCAGGCATCCAGTATTCTGCCTTCTCTTTTTCAAAAATCTTGCTTGATTTGGGGGAAGTATAACGCAGGAAATACCAGCTTGAATCCACAAAAGTATCCATTGTGTCTGTCTCCCTTTTCGCCCTGCCGCCGCATTTAGGGCATTTGGTTTCAGTAAATTCCTTCACTTTATCCAATGGATTGCCTTTCCCAGTGAATTCTGCTTTTTCTGGCAATAGAACAGGCAAATCCTTTTCCGGCACTGGAACAATTCCGCATTTCTCGCAGTAAATTATCGGGATTGGAGTGCCCCAATACCTTTGCCTTGAAATAAGCCAGTCTTTCAGCCTGAATTGAACGCTCCTTTCACCCAATTTTTTTTCTTCAATGAAATCAGAAATCTTTTGGATTGCCTGAACGCTGTCCATTCCATTGAATTTGCCTGAATTAACCATTGCCCCTTCTTCTGCAAAGGCTTCCTTCATTTCATTTTCTTTTAATTGTTTTCCTTGAGGCTGAATTACAATTCTTATTGGAAGTTTATACTTTTTTGCGAACTCAAAGTCTCTTTGGTCGTGGGCTGGAACAGCCATTACTGCTCCTGAGCCGTACTCTGAGACAACATAGTCTGCAACATAAATGGGAAAAACTTCACCATTCACTGGATTAATGAAATACTTTCCAATGAATATTCCATTCTTTTCTTCTGTTTCCTCTCTTTCCTTCAAACCCTTTTTCTTGATTTTCTTGTTAATGAATTCACTCAATTCTTTTTCGCATTTTGTGCCTTTCACCCATTCCTGCACTTTAGGGTGGTCAGGAGACATTACAAGATATGTTACGCCGAAAATTGTGTCAGGCCTTGTAGTGAAAACAGCAATCCTGTCTTTTGAGTCTTTTATTTGAAAGTAAATATCTATTCCCTTGCTTCTTCCAATCCAGTTTTCTTGCATCAATTTTACTTTTTCAGGCCAGCCATTTAATTTTTTCAGGCCTTCAAGCAATTCTTCAGCGTATTTGGTTATAGCAAAAAACCATTGCTCTAACTCCTTCAATTCTATTTCGCTCTTGCATCGCCAGCATTTATCTTGTATAACCTGCTCGTTTGCAAGGACAGTATTGCATTTAGGGCAGTAGTTCACTGAAGCCTTTTTTTTGTACGCAAGGCCTTTCTCGTACAATTTAAGGAAAATCCACTGATTCCATTTATAATATTCAGGGTCGCAGGTCTCAAAAGTCCTGCCCCAATCATAGCTGAATCCCAGCTTCTTCTGCTGCCCCTTCATTTCCTCTATTCTCTCGTAAGTCCATTTTTTTGGAAGAATTTTCTCTTTTATTGCTGCATTCTCTGCTGGCAAGCCTAAAGCGTCATAGCCCATTGAATACAATACATTGAAGCCCTGCATTCTCTTGAATCTCGCAATTGCATCTCCAATGGAGTAGTTCCTGACGTGGCCCATGTGGAGTTTGCCTGAAGGATAAGGGAACATTTCAAGCACGTAAAACTTTTTCTTTTTTGAATCCTCTTTTGCTTCAAATATCTTTTTCTTCTCCCATTCCCTCTGCCATTTCTCTTCTATCCCCTTAAAATTGAATTCGCTCATTTTGAACCACAAAATTAAAGTAAATATAATTTCCAGGTAAATGATTTTAAAATGATTTCAATCCCATTTATTAGTGGATTGAAATATTTTAAGCTATGCTTAAAAATGATTTTAAGAATTCTTTTCCTATATGCTTATAGCAATAGACTTGGATGAAGTATTAGCTGAATTCATTGACTCTTTTATTGAATTCCATAATGCTGTTTATGGAACAAATTTAACCAGGAATAATTTCTTTTCTTATAAATTCTGGGAAGCCTGGGGCGGGACAAGAAAAGAAGCAATAAATAAGGTTTACGAATTCCACAAAACCCCCTACTTTAAAAACATTAAGCCTGTTGAAGGCGCAATTGAAGGCGTAAAAAAAATAGGAAAGAAAAACAAATTGATTGTGATTACCTCAAGGTAGGAAGACATAATTGAAGAAACCAATAAATGGATTGAAAAGTATTTTCCTAAAACTTTTTCTGGGGTGTATTTCACAAATCATTACTCAAAAAAAGAATTAAATGAAACCAAAAAAAAATCTAATATCTGCATTGAATTAGGCGTTGAATTATTAATTGAAGACTCTCTGGATTATGCTTTTGAATGCTCTTCAGAGAAAATAAAAGTACTCTTGCTAGACAAGCCATGGAATAAGGCAGACAAGCTTCCTGCAGGAGTTACAAGAGTGCATTCCTGGAGGGAGATAATTGAAAAAATAAATGGCAAGATTTATTAAAACAGTTAATTATTGTAATTATTATGTTATCAAAAAAGCCCTTGAAAAGAAAAACTAGAAAAACTGGTAGAAAAAAATTAAAAACTGAAACCCAAATAAATATAAGAAATATTCCTGCGCCTTTAAGGCCTTATTATATTGCAAAAAAGAAAGGAAAACTGAATGAGGATTTTCTCAAAAGATTTGAACATTTAAAATATAATTATAGGGATGATCTGCCACCTTCTGATGTGAGAAATTTAGATTTTGATAAAAAAAATCAGGATTTTGCAAATATTTACAAGTGCAGGGGAAGTTACATAGTTAGTTTGTCTTTAGAACTTCAAACTGCAGTAGATGACAAGGTAATAAAAGACTCTTTACTAATAAAAAAAATCCAGGAATTCCGGCACCATGACTTTAATTTCCATCACGGCAGATTCACTTCAAGAGAAGAAATGAAAATGATCAACGGAATTTTGGGCGATGTAATTTCTTACCTGAAAAAGAAAAATCGAAAGGTTTAAAAAGTATAATAGCCATTATACTTATTATGATTATAGAAAGGCCTCTTGAGGTAAAAAGAATTAATGAAATAAAGAAATGGATTTTAGTTTATGGCAGGCGCAAGACGGGCAAGACTTTTTTGGTTGAGAATTTTGTTAAATATGACGAATATTTTTTTGTCAAGAGAGATAGGACTCTAATTTCTAAAAAGGATGACAAGTCGATAACCTATGAAACATTCATTGAGATTCTTAAAAGAGCTTTGGCTGATAGGAAGACTGTTGTAGTTGATGAATTCCACAGACTGGGGGACAGCTTCTTTGATTTTCTTCATTATACAAAAAAAGAAGGCAAGCTTATACTTATATCTTCTACTTTGTTTTTGTCAAAGAAGTTGTTTGGCTCTCATTCAGCGCTGCTGGGTTTTTTTGCTGAAATTCCAGTTGGCCTGATAAGTATGAAGGATTGTGTTAAGACCTTAAAAAAATTTGGGTTCAGCAAAAAGCAGACAGTTGAATTGGCAATGATAATTAGAGAGCCAATAACCATTGAATATTTTAATGAAAAAGATGCTGCCCGAAAGATTCTGGGAAAAGTTCTCATCAGCTCAATAAATACCATCCCTTCTTTAATAGGCGAAATCTTTGTTGAGGAAGATAGAAGCATATCGGCAATATATGATGGAATACTTAGGGCGATAGCCAATGGTAATATAGTTTCAAGTGAAATTTCAAGCTACCTGTTTGCTCGCCGGCTGATCCAAAAAGATGACCCAAGCATAATACAACAGTATTTAAGTAATCTCATGCAATTTGGAATAATCAAAAAAATAGAAATTTATGGAAAAAAGAGGTTTGTCTACAAACACATATCTTTGCTTGCAAGGATGTTTTATTATGCTGACGAAAAATACAATATTTCTGAGGGATATCCTAACGAACAAGAATTAGAAAGAATTGCTAATGAAATTATGCCAAAACTTGTTGAAGATGCGGTGCGGGAATATTTTGCGCATAAATTTGGATTAAAAGAATCAATTGCAGAAGCCAAAGATTTTGATATTGATGGTTGTTTGTTAAAGTTTAAGAAGCCAGAAATTTCTATTGAAATAAAATGGAAAGACAAAATAAGTAAAAACGAAATTATTAAAGCAGAGAAAAATTTAAGCAGGATTGCAGTAAAGAAGAGATTGCTTTTTCTGCCAGACAAAAAATTAATTCATTCAAATATTATAGACATTGTTGATGTCTCAGATTTTTAAAAATAGGACTTTTACTTATTGCTTTAAATTCTTTTTTCTGGAGCTAATGTATATGAGGTTCAAGGATTTAGGCAACGAAATAGCTTTGACTTTTGATGACATACTGCTTCTTCCGGGTTACAGTGAAGTTCTTCCAAAAGACGTTGACTTGAGCACAAGGTTAACGAGAAGAATTAAATTAAACATCCCTTTATCTAGCGCTGCAATGGATACTGTTACTGAAAGCTCTATGGCTATTGGAATGGCAAAAGAGGGCGGCATTGGAATAATCCACAAGAACTTGAGCATTGAAAGGCAGGTTGCAGAAGTAGAGAAAGTAAAGCACGCAGAATACTGGGTTGTAAAAAAGCCTATTACTGTAAGCCCTAAGGATTCACTTTCAAAAATAATTGAATTGCGGGCAAGATTTGGGGTTTCATCCTTTCCGGTAATCCAAGAAAAGAAATTAGTTGGAATAATTACGGGGAGAGACTTATTGTTTGAAACAGACATGAACAAAAAGGTAGAGGAATTAATGACCAAAGAGGTCATTTCACTTGATCATATAGCAGAATTAGAGGAAGCAAAGGAACTTCTTCATAAACACAGGATTGAAAAACTTCCTTTCGTGAACAAGAAAGGGGAATTGATTGGAATGATTACAGTAACAGACATAGAAAACAGGGAGAAGTTCCCTAACTCCAACAAAGACAAAGAAGGAAGGTTTATGGTTGGGGCGGCAATTGGCCCAAAAGACTTTGATAGAATGGAGAAATTAATCAAGGCAGAAGCAGACGTCATAGTAATTGATACAGCCCACGGCCACTCAAGGAATGTAATTGAAGCAGTAAAGAAGGCAAAGAAATCCTTTCCGGAACAGGAATTGATTGCAGGAAATATTGCAACAAAGAAAGCAGCAGAGGCATTGATTTCAGCAGGCGCAGACGCAGTAAAGATAGGATTAGGCCCTGGAGCCATATGCACTACAAGGGTTATCTCAGGCGTTGGAGTGCCCCAGATTACTGCAGTAGTAGAATGCTCTAAGGCATGCGAGGAATCAGGCATTCCATTAATTGCAGACGGAGGCATAAAATATTCAGGAGACATCACAAAAGCCATTGCAGCAGGCGCAGACAGCGTGATGATTGGCTCATTGTTTGCGGGGACAGAAGAAAGCCCTGGAAAAGCGGTTTTTGTCGGCAGCAGGAGATTCAAGCAGTTTCGTGGAATGGGCTCGATTGGGGCTATGACTCAAGGCTCAAGCGACAGATACAATCAAGGCCACGTAAAAGAAAAAGAGAAATTGGTTCCTGAAGGGATTGAAGGCATTGTTCCATTCAAGGGAAGCCTGCAGGAAGTAATATTCCAGCTTTTAGGCGGATTAAGGTCCGGAATGGGCTATTGCGGGGCAAAAAATATTGAGGAATTAAGAAAGAAAACAGAATTCAATCAAATAACAAAGGCAGGCCTGAGCGAAAGCCACCCTCACGATGTTACCATTACAGAGGAAAGCCCTAATTATTCAAGGTAAAAGAATGATTAGAATAAGAAGAGCTAATTTGAATGACACAAAAACAATTTTGTGTTTATGGGTAGAATTCAATAAAGACTTCAAAGATCTTTTGAAAAAAAATTCTAGATTAAATCCTTACATTGAACTAAAAGAAAATTGCAATGAAATCTTCAGAAAATATTTAAAGAAAAACCTTAAATCAAAAAATTCTGCTGTATTTATAGCAGAAATTAACGGGATCCAGGCAGGTTATAATCTAATTTACGTGAAAAAGAACATTCCTATATTCAGGCTGGAAAAATTGAGTTATATAAGCGATTTATTTGTGAAAAAAGAATTCAGGGGCAAAGGAATAAGTTCTAAACTAAAGACCAAGGCAATCGAATGGTTCAGGAAAAAAGGTTTAAGCCATGCGTCCATTGCAGTTTGGAGCGACAACATAAAAGCGCATTCAATATACAAGAAATGGGGCTTCTTTGGCTACCACTTAGAAATGAGAAAAAAGATTTAATCAAAATAAATTCATCTTTTATATATTTCATCATGGTGCTTGAATTTATCGAACAAAATAAATTTTTCTTTTTTGAATACCTTAAATAAAAGAACAAAGCTTTTGTCTATGTGCACTCTCTTGTATTCTTTCAAATCATACATTAAGTTTTTATAATACTCTATTGTTGTCTCGTCTCTTAAAGATATTTCCTCAATCTTTTTAAGCAATGTCTCGCATCTTTTCCTGTCTTTTTTAAAGAGTTTTGATAGAGTTTCCTCTAGTTCATCGCTAAAGTCATATTTAAAAGGCAATTATTTCGCCTCAATAATCTTTCTAAGGTCAGCTACTGTCCTGCTTCTAAATCCATATTTCTTTATGTGCCTCTCACAGGATTCGATGACTTCCCTTATAACCTCTTCTTTTATCTCTCTGTCCACAAATTCTTCCCCGTACATTTCAGCAAACTTGTCCAAGGCTTGGCCTTTGTCCCTTAAACCAAATTTTTCTTTCACAACCCCTAAAACCCTGCTTGTGTAATCTTTTACCCTAATATTAACGGCAACAGTTTTGTTCACCTTATATCACCTAATATTAAATTAGTTAAAATAATTTATAAATGTTTCCTTGAAAGTATCTGTAATAATAGATTTAAATATATATATGGCCCTAATTATTAGTATACTAATTATTTGGTGGCGAGGTTTTGGTCAAAAGCGGATTTGAAAATGATGCGATGAGGCTGAAGATGCTTGCGGGGGTAATGGGAAGGCTGGCAATGCATGACCTAAAAAAAAGGCTTGAAGCAGAAAAAATTGAAGTCAATCCCCTTGGCTTAGGTGTTCTCAAGATTATTTCCAGCACTGATTTCACTATAAGCGAATTAAGCCAGAAATTATTTATTGCTTCGGCAACGCTTGTGCCTGTAATAGACTGCCTGGAAAAAGACGGCCTTATAACGAGGCATGATGACCCTAAAGACCGCAGGAGAAACCCCTTATCTCTTACCCTAAAAGGAGAGAAAATCGTTTCTAAGATTGCCTGTGCGCACAAGGATGATTTAATTGTAAGGGCCTTGTCAAAAATAGGCAGAAAGAAGACAGAACAGCTTATTCAAATTTTATGCGAGCTTGTTGACCACATATCAGGGGATTCAGGGCTCTCAAAAAAAATTTTATGCTCAGTAAATAACGGCAAAAAAAAGAGAGGGGTAAAAAAATTAAGTGCAGTTGCCCCTGCATAGAAACAAATTCTTTTTTAAGCATAATTGGGGAGAAAGATTTTAATGGTTCAGCCAGTAATTAAAGCAGAAAATATTTCAAAAATTTATGAGATGGGAGACCAAAAGGTTTACGCCTTGGACAATGTTTCCATTTCAGTGGAGCAGGGGGAATACATTGCAATAATGGGGCCAAGCGGTTCAGGGAAGACAACCTTGCTTGATGTGTTGAGCGTTCTTTCAAGGCCCACAAAAGGAAAGATTATAATTAAAGGAAAGGACACCTCAAAAATGGATGACTCAGAATTAGCTAAAGTGAGGGGCAAGACAATAGGCTTTGTATTCCAGACATTCAATTTGATTAACAGGCTTACAGCATTAGAGAATGTAATGCTGCCTTTATGGTTCAATGGAGTTCCATTAGGGAAGAGAAAGGAAGTCGCCTTGGAGAAACTGAAGCTGGTTGGATTGGGTGACAGGGTAAACCATAAGCCTTCAGAGCTTTCAGGAGGGCAAAGGCAGAGGGTTGCAATAGCAAGGGCTCTTGCAGTAGAGCCTGACATCATAGTGGGAGACGAGCCCACAGGGAATTTGGATTCAAATTCAGGCGAAAAAGTATTAGAAATAATAGATGAATTGCACGAGAAACTCAACAAGACTATATTGATGGTAACGCACGAGAGGTATGTTGCCGAAAGGGCAGAGAAAATCCTTCACTTGAAGGATGGAAAAATACTGGAAAGCGAATCAAACCATAACAGGAATCACTCAAAAAAAATAGGAAAGTACAGGGGGTAATTTTAATTAAATTTTAATTTTTTTAAAATTTTTAATGGAGGAATTAAAATATGAATAAAAGATTTCTTGCAATGATTTCGATTGCAATAGCATTAATTGCTTTAATGCCTTTAATGCACGCAGCAAACTTGAACATTGATTCAGTGAGCTATGATCCAACGCCTGCAATGCCAGGAAAAGAGATAAAGCTCTGGGTGCACGTGAAGAATACTGCTGCAGTCAAAGCAAAAAATGTTGTATTCAACCTGGTTCTGAATGACATACAGAATGACAGGCCTACAAGCTATCCGTTCTTTCTGCCTTCAGATGAAAGCTCTTCAAGGGCATTAGGAGACATTGAGCCATTGAAAAGCGCTGTAGTAGGCTTTAGGGTGAACATTGCAAAAGACGCCTTAAATGGAGACTACAACATATTCTTTGGGGTAGGTGATGACGGGCAAACAAGCAAGGAGACAAAATACACTATAACAATCCTTTCAAGGAAGCCCCAGATTGAATTAATTGAAAGTTCAGTAACAGAATTAAGGCCTGGAGTGAAGACAGACATTGAACTGAAATTGAAGAACATAGGCGCAGCAAAAGCAATCAATATTCTTGCAGGCACAACAGAAGATAGAACAGTAACAACAACAGGGGTTGTAGTTGAAAGGCAGATAACCCCATTAGGGAGCGCTCTAACCTACATTGAGGAAATTGACGCAGGAGAAACAGCCATAGCAAAGATTTCAGTCAGCGCTTCAACCTCAAGCGAATCAAAATTGTACACCATACCAATAAAATTGATTTGGTATGACGAGAACAGGACAGAGTATTCAGCAACAAGATACATGGGCGTAAGGGTTGTCGAAGAGCCGAATTTGGATTTCACAATTGACTCAATCGATCCAAAGGCATTTCCTGGAGGCACTTCAGAGATAACATTCAATATCTTCAATATAGGCTCTGTTACAGCAAGCAATATAGTGGTAGAATTAGATGGAAACGAAATAGGTTCATATGAACAAAAGAAATTCTTTATAGGAAGCCTTGAGGCAGATGATTCCGACACATTCAAGACAAATGTTTCTTTCAGCAAGGAATTAAAGACAGGGGAAAAAAAATTAAAGGTGACAGTAAGCTACAAGAACTCCTTCTTTGAGGAAAGGAGCATGCAGAAAAAAATTCCATTTGAAGTGCTCACGCAAGCCGAAGCAAAAACAGGGGAAAGCAGCCTTCTAATGCCAGCAATTATAGTAATAGTAATTATAATTGTAGTAGTCTTTTTCTGGCGCAGAAGGAAAAGCAAAAAATAGATTAGGTTGAATTGAATGCAATTGCTTGACCTCGAAACCTTTGGCGTGGCCCTGGATAACTTAAGGCACCAGGGCATCAGGACTTACCTGACATTGCTAGGAGTCATCATAGGCATTGCGGCAATAGTAGCCTTGGTGTCAGTGGGCGACGGCCTTAACTCTTCAGTAACAAAAGAGTTTGAAAGCCTTGGAACTAATACAATATTTGTTTTTCCGGGGAGCATTTCGACTACAGGCGAGTCAATGCCTGGCACTTCACTGAATACAATAAAAGATGCAGACATAAAAAAGATTGAAGGCATTGCTGGCGTTGAAGCAGTAATCCCAATTTACAGCGCTTATGCCCCAGCAGAATTCAAAGGAGAAAAAAAGGCTGTTTCGGTCATAGGAATTGAGCCAAGCAAAGTCAAATACATGAAGATAACAGGCTACATGAAAATAATTGAAGGCAGAGACATGCAGAAAAACGATATCTATGTGGCCGCCATAGGAGAAAAACTTGCAAAAGAAGGGTTCAAGAAAGAAATACATACAAAAAACAATATTACAATAAACGGAAAAAAATTCAATGTAATAGCAATAGTGAAGGAAACAACCCAAAGCTTTGGAGGCAGCGGTCCTAATGTTTCAACCACTGTTTACACAACAGAAAAGGCAATGAAGACAGCGTTGAGCACTGAATCGCCGATGATAATGTTTGTTAAAACATTCAAGGAAGAAGACGTTGAAATAGTAAAAGAAAAAATAGACAAGATAATGACCAAAAGCTATGGAGAAAAGAATTTTCAGGTTTACACAGCAAAACAACTGCTTGAAAGCATTAAAGTAATATTAGGCCTTATTTCCTTGTTCCTTGGAGGCATAGCAAGCATCTCCCTTATAGTAGGAGGGATAGGCATAATGAATTCAATGCTCATGTCAGTAATGGAGAGGACAAGAGAGATAGGCGTAATGAAGGCAATAGGCGCAACAAACAACAAAATCCTTTCAATATTCCTCATAGAATCAGGTTTTATAGGCCTAATAGGGGGGATAATTGGGTTGATTTTAGGTTTCATTATTTCAATTATAATTTCTTTTGCTTCAACAGCATTAGGAACAACAATCCCTGTAGCTGTAACCCCTTATCTTGCAGTTGGCGCTTTAGCTTTTGCAATGCTTGTGGGAATGGCCTCAGGATTGTATCCAGCGCGCAGGGCAGCAAGGCTTGACCCGGTAGAAGCACTAAGGTATGAATAAAAAAGTAATGCAATTCAATTTTTAGTTCAATAATAAATTCAATAATAATTTTTAGGAGAGGAGGAAAATGAATAAAACAATCCAGAATCTTACCAAAGCATTTATTGGGGAAAGCATGGCGAGAAACAGGTATACTTTTTATTCAAAGATTGCAAGAAATGAAGGATTCGAGCAGATAGCAGAAATATTCCTTTTAACAGCAGACAACGAGAGAGAGCACGCCAAAAAATTGTTTGAAACCATAAACGAATTAAAGAAAAACAGCAAAGATAAATTGGATGAAATAAAAGTTGAAGCAGAAGCACCAACAATTTTAGGCACAACAGCAGAAAACCTGAAGGCAGCAATAGCAGGAGAAAACTACGAGCACACAAAAATGTATCCTGAATTCGCCGGCATAGCGCAAAAAGAAGGTTTTCCTGCAATTGCAGGCAGGCTTAAATCCATTGCAATAGCAGAAAAGCACCATGAAGAAAGATTCCAGAAGATATTAAAGGAAGTGCAGGCAGGAACAGTATTCAAGAAAGAAAAGGAAGTATGGTGGGTGTGCAGGGAATGCGGCTACATGCATTACGGCAAAGAGGCTCCTGAAAAATGCCCTTCATGCGATCATTCAAAAGCATTCTACCAGCTAAAATGCGAAGAATACTGATAAATAAAATTAGGTAACTTGAAAATGAATCATTCAATGAAGATTGGAATTTGCTTTGGCTTGACTTCAGGCATAATTACAACTTTAGGGTTAATTGTAGGATTGCATGCAGGCACTCACTCAAAGCTTGTGGTAATGGGGGGCATAATAACAATAGCAATAGCAGACGCCTTTTCGGATTCTTTAGGAATTCATATTTCAGAGGAATCAGAAAACAAGCATTCAACAAAAGAGATATGGGAGTCAACAGCATCAACCTTTCTGGCAAAATTCCTTTTTGCTTTGACCTTTGTTGTTCCAGTGCTTTTCTTTCAAGATCTTTCAACAGCAATTATTGCAAGCATAATCTGGGGCTTGTTTGCATTAGGGGTCTTAAGTTACAGCATTGCAAGAGAACAAAAAGAAAAGGCTTTGAAGGGCATAGTAGAGCATGTAGGCATTGCATTAATTGTAATTGTAATTGCCCATTACGTTGGCGATTGGGTAAGAATGACATTTGTTTAATAAACCATTTAAATTTTTAGTGAATTATTAGGAACAAATTTATGAAGAACAGGATTGTTGGAATTATAATAATTGGGATTGCTGTACTGATAGGATTCATCATATTCTCTTTCAATCAGGCAATGACAAGCATTGTGAATGCCTCCTGCTCTCATGGTTCAGAATGCCCTATGTGGGGCACAATAGAATTCCAGACAAATTTGAGCATTGGAATAATGGCCTTGGTTGTAATAATTGGCTTGTACCTGATTTTCTTCGGCCAAGAAGAAAAAATAATTACAAGAACCAAGATCAAGACAGTAAAGCAGCAGCTTGAGCCAAAGCATATAACAAAAGAAAATTATGAGAAGATAATGAGCGGAATGAGCAATGAGGAAAAAAAAGTTCTTGAAAAAATAATTGAAGCACAAGGCACAATATTCCAGTCAGACCTAGTAGAAAAAACAGGGCTCAATAAAGTTAAGGTCACGAGAATCCTTGACAAAATGGAGGGTTCAGGCTTGGTTGAAAGGAAAAGAAGGGGAATGACCAATGTAGTCATCCTCAAGCAATGAAATGGATTTCTATGGATTACGCAATTAAGGCTGAGAACTTAACCAAGAACTTTAATGGATTCACTGCAGTGGACAGCATATCATTCAATGTGAAAAGCGGAGAGCTCTTCGGCCTCCTTGGCCCAAACGGTGCAGGAAAGACAACTGCAATAAACATGCTTTCCACTCTGCTCAAGCCAAGCTCAGGCCACGCAGAGGTAGCAGGATTTGATGTCTCCAAGTACAAGGACGATGTGAGGAAAAGCATTGGGATTGTATTCCAGGACCCAGCGCTTGACTCAAAGCTCACAGGAAAAGAAAATTTAGAGTTCCATGCAATGATGTATGGCGTCGAAAAAGACGAAATGAAAAAAAGAATAAGGGAAGTATTAGAATTGGTTGAGCTTTCAGACAAGGCAGATGCCCTCGTAGAAAAATATTCTGGAGGCATGAAGAGAAGGCTTGAGATAGCAAGGGGATTAATTCACAATCCAAAAGTTCTTTTCTTGGACGAGCCTACCTTGGGATTGGATGCCCAGACAAGAAGGCATATCTGGGATTACATCAAAAAATTGAATAAAGAAAACAAGGTTACAATAATTCTCACAACGCACTACATGGAAGAGGCAGATTACCTTTGTGAAAGGGTCGCAATAATAGACCACGGCAAAATTTCTGCAATGGACACCCCAAGAAAATTAAAGGACACGCTTGGAGGCGATATTGTCTGCATTGAAGTAGAAGAAAAAGAGGAAGAATTTATTAGGCAATTAAAAAAATTTAAGTGGATCAAGACAATGAAAAAATACGACGGCAACTTGTGCCTGACAATGCAGTCAGGAGAAAAAAGGATTCCTGAAATTATAAGCATTGCAAACCAAAACAAAATAAAAATAAATTCTGTTAATCTGCACAAGCCGAGCTTAGAGGATGTCTTTCTGCACTTCACTGGAAAAAAGATCAGGGAAGAAGAGCCAAACCAGGTTAGCATGCACGCTGAAATAATGAGGAGAAGGATGAGAGCATGAATTTTACTGCAATATATGTTTTATGGCTCAGGGAAATGAAGAGATTCCTCAGAGCAAAATCCAGGATTATTGGAATGCTTGCAATGCCCTTATTATTCCTTGCATTTTTAGGAATAGGCTTCAGTAATGTTTCAATTCCGGGAATGACTGAAGGCATTGACTATATTCATTTCCTTGTGCCAGGCATTATTGGAATGGGAATGCTCTTTACCTCAATGTTTGCAGGTATTTCTCTTTTATGGGACAGGGAATTTGGCTTCCTGAAGGAAGTCATGATTGCCCCAGTGGACAGGCTTTCAATTGTGCTTGGAAGGATTGCAGGAGGCACAACAACCTCTTTGATTCAAGGGATTTTAATTCTAATAATTTCATTGATTGCTGGATTCAAAATAATTTCTACAGGGCATTTCCTTTTTTCAATCCTTTTGGCAGTTATGTTCATGGCATTAATTTCAATGACTTTCATAGGCTTGGGCTTGATATTCGCCTCAAAAATGAGGGACATGCAGGGCTTCAACCTGATAATGAATTTTGTGATTTTTCCAGTATTCTTTCTCTCAGGCGCAATATTTCCACTGCAGAACATTCCTGAAAGCATAAGATATATTTCTTATGCAGACCCCTTAACCTATGGGGTTGACGGCCTGAGATACGCATTGATTGGAACTTCAGTTTTGCCTGTAATTATTGACTTAATAGTTCTTGCATGCTTTTCTCTGGCAATGGTAGCCCTTGGAGCATACTTCTTCGAGAAAAGCGAAAGCGTATAACAATAAAAGCCACTGAAACTATTTCAAAGCAGAGATTTCAAGGCAAAGCCTTGAAAGATTCCAAGCAAGGCTTGAAACTAGTTTCGTACCCTTTCTTATAAGCTGTTTCAGCGGCTATCAGTAATGATAAATCGTCTTTGTTTAAAGCAAAGATAAATTTTTTTGGGGATGGTTGAAAATGGAAACAGTAATTGGTGCCTTTCCAAAGTGCCTTATCTGCAATCAGGAAATAGTAAGCGATGCAGGCACTCCGGAATATTGCAAGGTTTGCGGCATGGGCATAGAAGAGGAGGGCCAGGAGTTCTGCTGTGAAAGCTGCGGGAACAAGTTTCACAGCTGGAATTCAGAATATAAATTTAGGAGGTGGCTTCAATGGAAGAAGAAAATAAATCACAGAAAAATTTTCGGGAAGAAATAATCAGCATAAAAGGAATGCACTGCAAGAGCTGTACAGAATCAATTGAATCAAAGATAAAAGAATTGAAAGGAGTAGAGAACATAAAAGTGAGCTTGATTGAAAACAAGGCTTTCGTTAAATTCGATCCAGAGGAATCAAGCCTTGAAGAAATTAATAAGGCAATAAAGGAGGCAGGCTATTCAACAGTAAAAGCAGAGGGAAGACACAATGGATTAATTCAGGGATTGATTTACGGCCTGATTCCCCACACTGGATGCATTGCATTCATTGCAGGCTCAATTTTAGGCGTTACATTCCTAACCCAGCTCTTTAAGCCCTTGCTTATGAGCAGGTATTTCTTTTATGGATTGTTTTTGATTTCACTGTCTTTTGCAACGCTCTCGGCAGCCCTTTACCTGAGAAAGAACGGAATGCTTTCTTCGGCCGGAGCTAAAAGGAAATGGAAGTATCTCACGACAATGTACGGCTCAACAATTGGAATTAATTTGATCTTCTTCATGTTTTTGTTTCCAATGCTCGCAAACATTGCTGTTGCAAGCCCTTCAAAAACAGGTCTGACAACAGGAACAGTTCAAGTGAACAATAATACCCAGCAATTGAATACAATTAAACTGCAGGTTGACATTCCTTGTTCTGGGCACGCCCCTTTAATATCCCAGGAATTAAAATCAATTAATGGCGTAACAGGAATACAGTTCAGTTCACCTAATGTATTCGATGTACAGTATGACCCAGCAAAAACCTCAAGACAGCAGATACTTTCACTGGCAGTATTCAGTGAATACAGGGCAAGTGTTTTGAGCGAAACAGCGTTACAACAGAATAATACTCAATTGCAGGAAGCCAACAACAACACAAGCAATTCCGCCAGCCCCCCTGGCGGAGGCTTCTGCAGTATGAGTGGAAATGGAAGTACTGGATGCGGCTGCGGATAAAACAATAAATACTAATCAACACAATAAAATAAAGGAGCAGAGAATGAAGAAAATAATCTCAATTTCAGGCATGCACTGCGCTTCCTGCGCGCAAAACATAAAGTCAAGGCTAAAAAAATTAAAGGGAGTAAATTCTGCTAACGTGAATTTTGCAACAGAGAAAGCAACAGTAGAATTCGATGAAGGCATTACAAGCCAAGAAGAAATAAGCAATGTAATAGAGGAATTGGGCTACAGCATAATAAAGGAAACTGCAGAAGAAAAAGAGCCTGTTGACAGGGAGAAAGAGGCAAGAGAAAAAGAAATTACTACATTAAAGAAATTGTTCCTGCTTTCATTGATTCTTTCAATACCAATATTCATTCTATCTTTCCCTGAATGGTTTAATGTAATTATTCCATACCAGAATCTTGTTTTATTAGCCCTTGCAACCCCAGTGCAATTCATTGTTGGCTGGAGATTCTATAAAGGGGCATTCAGTGCATTAAAGGCAAGGACTGCAAGCATGGATTCATTAATTGCAGTTGGCACTTCTGCAGCCTATTTCTACAGTGCCCTTGTAGCCCTCACACCTTACTTCGGGGAATTCACTTACTTTGACACCTCAGCAATCCTAATTACTTTTATAATTCTCGGGAAATGGTTTGAAGCAATAACAAAAGGAAAAGCATCAGAGGCAATAAAAAAATTGGTTGGCCTTCAGCCAAAGATTGCGACAGTAATACGGAAGGGAAAAGAGCTTCAAATTCCAATTCATGCTGTATTAGTTGGAGACATTGTCCTTGTTAAGCCGGGCCAGAAAATTCCTGTAGACGGAATTGTAATAGAAGGATTTTCTTCAGTGGACGAATCAATGGTCACAGGAGAAAGCATTCCAGTAGAGAAAAAGAAAGGCGATAAGGTAATAGGGGCAACAATAAACAAGCACGGCTCCTTCAAATTCAAGGCAACAAAAATAGGAAAAGACACTGTTCTCAGCCAAATAATTAAATTGGTTGAAGAAGCCCAAGGCTCCAAGGCTCCAATCCAGAGGATTGCAGACAAGGTTTCCTCAATCTTTGTTCCGGCAGTAATAATAATTGCAATAATTTCCTTTCTCTTATGGTTTCTTGTTTTCTCCCAGACATTTGTTTTCTCTTTAAGCATCTTCATTGCAGTGCTCATAATTGCCTGCCCTTGCGCCCTGGGCCTTGCAACCCCAACAGCAATAATGGTAGGCACAGGAAAGGCAGCAGAGAACGGCATACTGATTAAGACTGCTGAGGCATTGGAAAATGCAAAAAGGATTACCACAATTGTATTCGACAAGACAGGAACGCTCACAAAAGGAAGCCCAAGCGTCACAGACATTATTCCAACAGGCAGAATTGAAGAGAAAGAGCTCTTGAGTTACGCTGCAATTGCAGAGAAGAATTCAGAGCATCCGCTTGCAGAGGCAATTATCTCAAAAGCAAAAGAAGAAAAAATAAAAGTTCCTGAAGCGCAGTCCTTTCAAGCAATTCCAGGTTATGGCATAATTGCAAGATACAGCAAAAAAGAAATCCTCTTCGGGAACAGGAATTTAATGAAAAAATACAAGATAAAAATTGAAGGAATGGAGAAAAAAATAATTGAATTGGAGGAAGAAGGAAAGACTGCAATGATTCTTGCACTCAACAAAAAAATTATTGGGTTGATTGCAGTGGCTGACACACCAAAAGAATTCTCAAAAGAAACAGTCCGGAAACTTCATGAAATGGGAAAAGAGGTAATAATGATTACAGGAGACAATAAAAGGACAGCAAACGCAATAGCAAAACAGTTAGGCATAGACAGAGTGCTCGCCGAAGTTCTGCCTCAAGAGAAAGAAAAAGAAATAGGGAAACTGCAGAGAAAAGGAAGGATTGTTGCAATGGTTGGAGACGGAATAAATGACGCTCCGGCACTTGCAAAGGCAGACATTGGCATTGCGATAGGTGCAGGAACAGATGTTGCACTAGAAACAGGCCAGATTGTGCTAATAAAAAATGATTTAAGGGACGTCATAACAGCAATAGACTTGAGCAATTACACCCTAAAGAAAATAAAGCAGAACTTGTTCTGGGCTTTCTTTTATAATTCAATTGGAATTCCGGTTGCAGCAGGCATCTTGTTTCCTTTTGGAATTCTTCTTAATCCAATGATTGCCGGGGCAGCAATGGCTTTTTCTTCTGTTTCAGTTGTCTCAAACTCCCTCCTAATGAAAAGATATAAAAAAATTAAACTGTAAATTATTATAGGGACAGGAAATGTACATTCCAATTATTTTGGGGACTGCGCGCAAAGACAGGCAGTCGGAAAAGGCAGCCCAATTTGTATTGCAGGAAGCATCCAAGGCAGGAATTGAAACAGAAATCATTGACGTACAAGACTTCCTTATTTGCGCTACGGATAACACTCAAAAGAATGCCTTGGCAAAAAAATTATCAGAAAAAATTTCCAAGGCAGACGGCCTGATTATTGTGAGCCCAGAATACAATCATGGCTATCCAGGAGAATTAAAATTAATGCTTGACATGCTCTATGCGCAATACGCAAAAAAACCTGTAGGATTCTGCGGCGTGTCAGCAGGAGGCCTTGGAGGAGCAAGGGCAGTAGAGCAATTAAGGCTTGTAAGCATTGAATTTCACATGGTTCCAATACGCGAAGCAATATATTTCTCCAATATTCAAAACTTGTTTGACGAAAAAGGCAATATCAAAGACAATTCTTATTATGCCAGAATAAAGACTTTCCTGGAAGAATTGCTCTGGTATGCCAAAGCATTAAAGAACGCAAGAGAAGGAGGCAAAAAAAATGACTGAATTAATGCAGGTGTATAAATGCAATATCTGCGGCAATATTGTTGAAGTTTTGCATGCTGGTGCGGGAGACCTGGTGTGCTGCGGCCAGCCAATGGAATTATTCAAAGAAAAAACTGAAGATTTAGGCCAAGAAAAGCACGTTCCGGTAATAGAAAAAACAAAGACAGGAATAAAAGTCAAGGTAGGCTCAATTCCCCATCCAATGGAGGAAAAGCATTTCATTGAATGGATTGAAGTAATAGCTGACGGCAGGATATGCAGGAAGTTCTTGAAGCCAGGCGACAAACCAGAAGCAGAATTTGAAATAAAAGCAAGTGAAATAAAAGCAAGGGAATACTGCAACATACACGGCCTGTGGAAATCAAGCTAAAAAAATTCAATTTCAAGAATTCTCAATGATAAAACTAGAAATCAATTCAATCCTTTTTTTATTGTCCTTAGGGTTAGTATATCTATGATTGGCTCCTTTAATGATTTCCAGCCTGCAGTTTTTGATCAAAGATGCAGTCTTTATGCTTTGCTTTAGTGGAACTGACTCATCCCGGCTTCCGTGGACAATTATGGTTGGAATCTTGATTTTCTTTGCTGCCTTAAAACCATTATTATTCTTTAAGTCCTTGAAAAAACTGTAATTCAGCCTTAATCTTTTTCCTTCTTTGTTTTCATACCAATTGTATCCCCTTTTTTTCCAGTTTTGCAGATACTCTTTTGTCTTTTTTTCAAGTATTTTCTCCAGCCAATTTGACACAGGAGAAATTAAAGCCAGCAAGTATAAATCCCTGCTTCTTGAAGCAGCCATAAGGCTTGCTATGCCACCAAAACTTCCACCTTCCAATCCAATTTTTTTCCAGCCCTTCCTTTTCAGGAACTTTATTGCATTCAATACATCATCAACTGCTTCAGATACTGTTACATCCTTAAATTTTCCATCGCTTTCCCCATGGCCATAAAAATCAAAGCGAAAAGTAGCAATCCCTTTTTCATTCAGAACTTTTTCTAAGTTAAGGACTGTGCTGCCATATTTGCTGCGGGTAAAACCATGGCACAAAATTATAATTGGCTTTTCTTTTTTGGGGTTAGGGTCAGACAAAACGCCGCAGAGCCTGCCTCCTTTGCTGTTCCCAAAAAACAATTTTTGCTGCATACAATAATTAAAATTAATAAAAGATTTAAATTAAATGCACTAATAAGAATTAAGGCGGAGAAATATGCCAAAGCAAAAATATCCTGAGCCCGTGGTTGGAGCATTCATCTTTAGCCCTCAAGGAAAAATTTTCCTGATGAAATCTTACAAGTGGAAAGGCGTTTACACTGTTCCCGGAGGCCACGTAGACTTAGGAGAGAAACTTGAAGATGCAGTAAAGCGCGAAGTAAAAGAAGAAACCGGATTGAAAGTTTTTGGGCTTAAATTCTTTCGTTTTGGTGAATTCATTTTTGGAAAGCAATTCTGGAAAAAGGAGCATTTCATATACTTCCATTTCTTGTGCAAAACAAATTCTGCAAAAGTAAAATTAAGCTCTGAAGGGCAAGAATACGTCTGGGCTACTTTGAAAGAAGCATTGAAATTGCCTCTTGCGCAACACGCAAGGCAAACAATCAAAGAATATATAAAGAAAAATGAACTAAAAATTAAAAGGAATTGAATGGAAGGTGTTCTGATGGGATTTTTTGGAAAAAAAGAAGAGAAAAATGAAGAAGGAACCGAGCAAGAAGGAAAATACTCTGAAACCTGCGCCCTCTGTGGAGGAACAGGAACAGACAAGAAGTGGGCAGGCAAGTACTGGCACAAGAAATGCATGAGGCAAGCTCGCAAGGCAGCAAAAGGAATGTTCTAAAGAGTGAATTGAATGAATAAGCTTGAAAAAGTTAGAGAGATAGTGAAAAAAGAAGGCGATAAAGAAGTCTGGAAATATCATATGTTGCCTGTAGTAGAATACTCAAAATTATTGGCAAAAAATCTTAATGCAAATAAAGAGATTACAGAATTGAGCGCATTGCTTCATGATATTGGAAAACTGAAATTTGGCGGAGAAAACCATGGAATAACAGGGCAAAAAGAAGCAGAAAAAATTCTGAGGAAATTGAATTACCCTCAGAAAGTCATTGAAGAAGTAAAGCACTGCGTTGAATCTCATGGGGGAAACAAAGGCATAAAGCCCAAAACAAAGATTGCAAGAATAATTTCCAATGCCGATGCAATGGCCCACTTTGATAATGTTTTTTTTATATTCTACTGGCGCTGCAAGAAAGAAGGATTTGAAGACGCACTCAAATGGCTTCAGGAAAAAATTGAAAGGGAATGGAACAAAAAACTGATAATCCCTTACGCAAGAAAACTCATGCAGCAAAAATACAAGGCAATCAACCTGCTTTTTCCCTAATTGAATTTAATTATTTCTTCAATTCAATCTTCTTTATTACTTCGTAGTCTTTGATTATGTTTATTGTGGCTTTAGGGGAAATCTTTGCTATCTTCTGGATTTCTTTTTGTGAAAGAACCTTGCCTTCGATCTTCAGCATGTCTTTGACCCCAAATTTCTTGCTGTGAATGTTTGTCACCATGCTGATTGTAGAATTGGGGTACTTTCTCTTTATGTCAAGGGCTTCAATGATGTCCAAAGCCCTGTTCTGGGCTATATGGTCTATTACAGTTCCGTTCTCGATCTTGTTTATTTTATATTCTTTCTCCATTCCGGACAACCTCCAGTATTCTTTCAGGCTTCTTGGAGTAAGGGCAGGCTTTGCCTCCAGGCTCTTCACAAAGGCTTCTGCTGTATTGAATTCTGATATTACAGGAATGCCGTACTCTGCCGCCTTCCTTCTTGCACTGCTTTCTTTCTCCAAGTCTATTACCAATTCAGGCATTTTTTCAGCATTAAATTTATTTGAAACATTAAATCCAATCCTTTTAATTCTCTCAATAAATTCTGCTTCAATTCCATTTACAAACACAGCGCCTTTGGCTCTCCCTTCAAAAGAGAAAGGGAAATCCTGTTCTGTTGCAATCAAGGCTTTAAGGAATGCCTCCTCAAAGCTTTCACCCAAGCAGGCGATTTCTCCAGTGGAATTCATTTCAACTGAAAGCATTGGGTCAATGCCTCCAAGCCTTGGCCAGGAGAACATTGGAAATTTAATTGAGCAAACATTGGAAATTTTAGGTTCACTTTCATGCAGTGCTTCCCCTAACATGCATTTTGTTGCTAATTTGATTAAATTAACTCCAATTGTCTTGCTCGTGAAAGGCATTGACCTTGAAGCACGCAAATTGCATTCAATAACAAATATTTCTCCGTCTTTCACCAAATACTGCATATTGAAAGGTCCTTTTATGCCCAAAGACTGGGCAATTCTTTTGGTGTAGTTTCTTATTTTTTCTTGGATTTCTCCTGAAAGCGTTTGCGGGGGAATTACCATGCTTGCGTCTCCGGAATGGACTCCAGCCCTTTCAATGTGCTCTATTATTGCCCCAATGAATACATTCTTTCCGTCTGAGACGCCATCAACCTCGCACTCCATTGCAGTCAAGAACTTGGAGATAACAATAGGCTGGTCTTTTGAAACAATTACTGCCCCCTTAATGTATTCATCCAATTCTTTCTGGTTGAATGCAACCTTCATTGCAGAGCCAGACAATACATAGCTCGGCCTTACAATTACTGGAAAGCCGATTTTTTTTGAGAAGGCCTTGATTTCCTTTAATGATGCAAGGCTTTTCCATTCAGGCTGCAGGATGCCTAATTCGTCCAAAAGAGAGGAAAACTTTTGCCTGTTCTCTGCTGAATCAATGTCCCTCCCAAATGTTCCAAGGATGTGAATGCCTCTTTTTGCAAGAGAGAAGGCAAGATTGTTTGAAGTCTGCCCTCCAACTGATACTACTACCCCAAAAGGATTCTCTTTTTCAATTATGTCCAAAACCCTCTCTAAGGTGATTTCCTCGAAATACAATTTGTCTGACATGTCATAATCTGTTGAGACAGTTTCTGGATTGCAGTTTAGTACAATTGCCTTCAGTCCTTTTTCTTTTAGGCCCCAGACGCAGTTCATTGTGCACCAGTCGAATTCAACGCTCGAGCCAATCCTTATAGGGCCTGCGCCAAGCACTAATGCTTTTGCTTGATCAGAAAAATCAATGTCGTTTTCTGTTCCATTGTAAGTGAAATAAAGATAATTTGTTTTCGCAGGCCATTCTGCTGCAAGCGTATCAATCTGCTTTACAACAGGAATTATGCCGTAATGTTTTCTGAGCTCCCTGATTTTTTCCTGCGATACATTAAGTATTCCTGCAATCCTTTTGTCTGAGAAACCCAGTTTTTTTGCCTGCAATAAAACTTCAGGAAAATTTTCATTGGACAAATTCAGTTTCTTCAATTTATTGTGCATTGCAACAATATTTTTTATTTTATGCAAAAACCATTCGTCAATGCCTGAGAGCTCATGAATTCTTTCAATTTTCATTCCCTCTCTTATTGCATGGGCAATTGCAAAGAGCCTCTGGTCTGTAGGATGCTTCAATTCTTCTTCTAATTTTTTGTTTTCTATTTTTTCCTCTTCCTCAATTAATTCCCTTCCAATTTCAAGCATTCTCACTGCCTTCTGTAATGCTTCCTCGAAATTCCTGCCTACAGCCATTACCTCTCCTATTGCCTTCATCTGGCTTCCAATCCTCCTGTTCACCCCAGAAAATTTCTGGAACTCCCATCTTGGAATCTTTACTACAATGTAGTCCAGTGCAGGCTCAAAGCACGCTTTTGTTGCTCCAGTCACCTTATTCAATAATTCAGGGAGGCTGTATCCCACTGCAAGCTTTGCTGCAATGTAAGCCAAGGGGTAACCCGTAGCCTTGCTTGCAAGCGCAGAGCTCCTGCTAAGCCTTGCATTAACCTCGATTGCATAAAATTTCTGGCTTTTCGGGTCCAATGCAAACTGTATGTTGCACTCCCCCACAATTTTTAGTGACCTTATCACCTTTATTGCTGCACTTCTGAGCAGATGATATTCTTTATTCGTCAGAGTCTGCGAGGGAGCAACAACAATTGAGTCTCCAGTATGAATGCCTAAAGGGTCAAGGTTCTCCATATTGCACACAGTAATGCAATTGTCATTTGAGTCCCTTACAATTTCGTATTCTAATTCCTTCCAGTGAAAAAGATATTTTTCAATTAACACTTGACCTATCATTGAATGCTTTAATCCAATCCCTGCAATCTTTTCCAATTCTTTTTCATTCCATGCAACATCTGACCCTAATCCGCCCAAAGTATAAGCAGGCCTTACAATTACCGGGAATCCAATCTTCCCCGCAGTCTCTAACGCGCCCTTAACAGAATTGGCTGTCCTGCTCTCAGGGACAGCAACGTCTGCTTCCTTCATTGCCTTCTTAAACTTCTTTCTGTCCTCTGTTTTCTTAATTACTTCAATCTGGGTGCCCAAAACCTTCACTCCATGCTTCTTCAGAATTCCTTTTTCTTCCAATTTCACTCCAGCATTCAATGCTGTCTGGCCTCCAAAGCTCAAGAGAATTCCATCAGGCCTCTCCAATTCAATTATTTTCTCGAGAAATTCAGGCGTAATAGGCTCCAAGTAAACCTTGCTTGCTAATTCTGAAGTCTGAATTGTAGCAATGTTTGGGTTCACTAACACAGTCTCAATTCCTTCCTCCTTTAATGCCTTCAATGCCTGCGACCCAGAATAATCAAATTCTGCTGCCTGGCCAATTCTTATGCCTCCAGAGCCAATCAATAAAACCTTTTTTATTTTCTCATTTCTTGGAATTTTCTACCACCATTTTCAAGAATTTATCGAACAAGAATTCAGTGTCATAAGGCCCAGGTCCTGCCTCAGGATGGAATTGCACTCCAAACAAATTCTTTTTTTTGTTTTCAATTCCTTCAATTGTACCATCATTTGCATTCAAATAAGTCACTTCAGCTTTTCCCTCAATGGATTCTGCTTTCACAGCAAAGCCGTGGTTCTGGGAAGTAATATGGCATCTTCCGCTCTTCAATTCAATTACAGGATGATTCTGGCCCCTGTGACCGAATTTAAGTTTAAAAGTATCAACCCCCAAAGCCCTTGCAAGCACCTGGTTGCCCAAGCATATCCCAAACAAAGGCACCCTGCATTCAATCAGCTTCTTTACGTTCTCTACAACATAATTAATTTTCTTTGGGTCTCCCGGGCCATTTGAAATTAATACTCCATCAGGATTGAAGGATAAAATTTTTTCTGCGCTGAAACCCGCAGGAAGCCTTGCTACCTCCGCATTCCTCTTCTGCAGATTCCTGATTATATTCTCCTTGCAGCCGCAGTCAATTACAGCAATCCTTTCTTTTCTTCCTTCATAAAATATTTCCTTTTTTATTGTTGCCCCTGCAACCAAATCCCTTTCATTTGGGTCCTCAATCCTTGTTGCCTCCTGCAGGAGTTCTTCTTCACTGAATTTCCCTCCTGTTTGAATAAGCCCAAGCATTGTGCCTTTCTCCCTCAAAACCTTTGTCAATTGCCTTGTATCAATGCCTTGAATTCCTGGAATCCTTTCCTTCTTCAGCCATTCACTCAAATTCATTTCAGAGGAATAATGCGAAGGCCTTTCACACAATTCTCCTACAATATAACCAGCAATTTTTGGTGCATTAGACTCAAAGTCTTTTTTGCTTACACCATAATTTCCAATTAAAGGATAAGTCTGGCATAAAATCTGCCCGTAATACGAAGGGTCAGTTACTGCTTCAGTGTACCCAACCATTCCAGTATTAAACACTATTTCCCCTGAAGCCTTTGAATTAGAGCCGAACGCCTTCCCGTAATAAATGCTTCCGTCTTCAAGAACCAGCACAGCCTTTCCTGCTGCTTTATTCCTGCTCAGGTCTTTCGGAAAAATTAAAACCCACAAGGAAGTTGTAGAAAAAAATTTTTAAGCTTTCTGCATGCAGGGAGGAGGATTCGAACCCCCGAAGGCACTAAGCCATTACGTCTTGAGCGTAACCCCTTTGGCCGCTTGGGTATCCCTGCATGAAAAAATCTTTGCAGTGAAAAGTATAAAAATATAAACCGCAAGGCAGTTAATTCTGTAATGAAGAGGACAAAATCAAAAATTCCCTATATTAATATTAAAAGTTTAATTGAAGGGCATTCAACAAAAAAAAACCTTAATGTTTTTGCGAGAATAATAAAGAAAGGAGACCAATTAAAGGAAAGAAGAAACAGAAAATAATTATTTCTTTGCCTTTACAATTCCAACCAATTTGATCTTGAAGATCAAGGTTTTTCCTGCCAGTGCGGGGTTCATGTCCACTTTGGTAATGTTTTCGTCTGTTGCAATCACTGTTCCGGGCCTTCCCTCAACCTTCAAGACCATTCCAATTTTAGGCTTGATAAGAACATCATTCAATTCTTTTGTGCTGATACTCCAAATTAAGTCTTTGTCGTATTCCCCGTAAGCGTCCTTGGGCTCAAGCGTTACAGTCTTTTTTTCATTCAATTTCATTCCAATTACTGCGGCCTCAAATCCTTTTATTACCTGGCCTGCGCCTAAAACGAATTCCAAAGGCTTTCCAGGGGCAGATTTATCAAAAACACTTCCATCCAAAAAGCTGCCTTCATACTCCACCTTCACTGTGTCTCCAGCAAAAGCCTGCAATGCAAGAGGATCAAATTTATTTTCATCTTTTGTTTTATTCGCATCAGAAGGATTATTGTTTCCCTGCGTGCACCCAGCAATAAATAAAAGCACTATTATTAATGCAAAGAAGACAAAATAATTCTTGTAATGCATATAATTCTTTTTGGGCATAATATATTAAAAAATAAAGCAAAATTTTTCTTTTCAGGCACTCCTCTTAGCTACCTTAAACTGAGAATAGCTGGTTATTTGAATTTTGGAATTATTTGCTAGGGTATTGCGTTGGCGGCTTGCCCTGCATATTGTCTATGCAATTCTGTTTTTGGATGCTGTTCACTATTTTGTTGCAGTAAGAGGAATCACCAAAGCGTTGCGCCATGTTGAGATAACAACTGTCTTTATTGCTGACACTCAGGATTTTATCGCATAGTGCCGGGTCACCCAACTGAGAGGCTAAATTTGAATAGCAACTGTCTTTATAGCTTATGTCCTTGATTTTCTCGCAGACTGCAGCATCCCTTTTATCTCTTGCGTATTGGTCATAGCACTGGTCTTCAGTTAATTCTGCTTCTTTGCATGTATCTGGATCGCTTTTCACTTCAGCAACTAATGCGTAGCAGGAAAGTCGTATATCTTTAGTTACTTTTTTGCACAGAGAAGTGTCCTTAAGTTTTGCTGCAAGGCCAACAATGCACAAGTCTTCAAGCGAACCCCCTTGAGCCGAAGGCATGCCAGTGCAAACACTCAACTGTGTTTCAACACTTAGTTCTTCTGCTTTAGGTTCAGGCTTGGTGACAGGGCACAAAGTCCTATCTAAAACAATTGATCCATCAGCGCACACGTACTGAACTGCAGAACCTTCTGGAGTTGTTTGCTGCTGCGTGCAACCAAACAAAATCACGCTTACACCCAATAACAGAGCCAAATAAAGTTTATTCATAAAAAATCAAATAAAAGAGTCCCCAACACATTTAAAAAGTTATCAGAAAAACAGTCTTCTTGTATATTAAACGATTGTCTTCAGTAAATTCTTTTTCTAGACAATTTATTTCTGAGTACAAAAGGAATTGGATTTTTCCCCCTTATTTCCTTTTTAATAAAATATAACGGTCCATTTATTGATTCTATAGTATAACCCCTCTTTTTCAGAAAGAGAGCCAGTCTTTTATTAGTACACCCCTGAACAGTTTTAATGAAGCGGTCAGCAAGAATTCTAACGCTTTTTAGCGTTTGATGAATTGCGGTATAGACCGCTTTTAACTGTTTCTGTTTTTCCTCCATATAACGTCAGCCGACACACGCAGCTGACGCAGG
>Ga0315289_10000812_pt1 | contig 48105 bp, 28 predicted proteins | sample YL17G11_40_MG_FD_203452 | JGI IMG/M metagenome (GOLD analysis project Ga0315289, IMG submission 203452) | Sediment microbial communities from Yellowstone Lake, YNP, Wyoming, USA - YL17G11_40 | ecosystem: Environmental > Aquatic > Freshwater > Lake > Sediment | place: USA: Wyoming | collected... | reverse complement strand
ACCTACACGTTCACCACGACCAGTGACGACGGTGTGCGCCTGTGGCTCGACGGCAAGCTGATTATCGACAACTGGACGGATCACACCAGCGCCACCGACGCGGCCAAGGTGAATCTGGTCGCCGGTCAGGTCTACTCCCTCCGCATGGAGTGGTACGACGGTACGAGCGTGGCCGTGGCCCAGTTGGCCTGGGAGAGTGCTTCGGTCCCGCGTCAGATCGTCCCGCAAGGCTGGCTGCAACTGCCGTTGCGGGCCGCGGGTCCGTCCCCGGCCCACGGGGCCCCTTATGCCGCCCCGGACCTGACGCTCCAGTGGATCGCGGGCGAGGAGGCGACGGACCACGATGTCTATTTTGGCGAAGACGCCAAGGCGGTGGCCGACGCCGAGGCGAAGACCGCCGGCATCTATCGCGGCCGCCAGAAGGCGGACGCCACCAGCTATGACCCCGGCGCTCTGGACTGGGGCAAAACCTATTACTGGCGTGTGGATGAGATCAATCCGGCCAGCGCCGACAGCCCCTGGAAAGGTGTCGTCTGGAGCTTTACGACGGCCGATTTCCTCCTCATCGAGGATTTCGAGAGCTACACGGACGACGAGGGCAGCCGCATCTACGAGACCTGGATCGACGGCTGGACCAACAAGACCGGCTCCACGGTCGGAAACGCCCAAGCCCCGTTCGCCGAGCGGAAGGTCGTCCACGAAGGCAGCCAGTCGATGCCCCTGGACTACAACAACGCCGGCGCGCCGTTCTACAGTGAGGCCGAGCAGACCTGGAGCACGCCGCAGAACTGGACGGTCAACGGCATGGAAACCCTGACCGTGTACTTCCGGGGCAGGCTGTCGAACGGCCAGGAGAAGCTGTACGTGGTCCTCAAGGACAGCGCCGGCAAGACCGGCAGCGCCGTGCATCCGAATCCTGCGGCCGCCGTCGCCACCCAATGGACCGGCTGGAACATCCCGCTGAGCAGCTTTGCGGGCGTCAACGCCGCCAAGGTCAAGACGATCGCCATCGGCCTGGGCGACCGGGCCAACCCCAAGAAAGGCGGCGCCGGTCGGATCTACATCGATGACCTTCGGGCGACCAAGTCCAAACCGTAGATCACCGAATCGCGCCGCAAGGCGTTGAGAAACAGCAATGCTGGAAAGGGCTGCGAGCAACAATCGCAGCCCTTTTCCTTTCCCGTGGAAGTCCCCTGATCCTTGACAGGCATCGCGTCGCGGCGTATTGTCCACAGCGTTGGTTCTCTTGATTTCGTCCGGTTCCATCGTGTCCCACATTCGGAGGTCATTATGAGATCGTTGCGAGCGGTTCTGGTCGCCTGGTTGGCGTGTTCGTTGGTCGGCGGCATCGCCTGGGCCCAGGGTAATTTCCATCTGAAAGACGGCGACCGAGTTGTCTTCTACGGGGACAGTATCACGGAGCAGCGGCTGTATACCACGTACGCCGAGACCTACGTGGTGACCCGCTTCCCGCAACTGAACGTCAGCTTCGTCCATTCCGGCGTGGGCGGCGACCGTGTCACCGGCGGCTGGGCCGGCCCCATCGACCTGCGCCTGAAGCGGGACGTCCTCGCCTACAAACCGACGGTCATCACCATCATGCTGGGTATGAACGACGGCAGCTACCGGGGGTTCGATGACAAGATCTTCAAGACCTACTCCACCGGCTACCAGCACATCCTCGACAGCGTCAAGAACGCCCTGCCCGGGATCCGGCTCACGCTGATCCAGCCGTCGCCCTATGACGACGTCACACGGCCCGCCGGCTTCGAAGGAGGCTACAACGCCGTGCTCGTGCGCTATGGAGAGTTCATCAAGGAGTTGGCCCAAAAGCAGGAATGCCAAGCGGCGGACCTGAACACCTCCGTCGTGGCAGTTCTGGAGAAGGCCAAAGCCACAGACGCGGAAACCGCGAAGAAGATCATTGCCGACCGGGTCCATCCCGGCCCGGGTGGGCATCTGTTGATGGCGGAAGCCCTGCTCAAGACCTGGAACGCTCCGGCGGTGGTCACGGCCGTCGAGATCGACGCCGCCCAGGTGCGGGCCGTGCGAACGGAAAATACCACCGTCTCGGACCTCGAGAACTCCGCCGGTCTGGCGTGGACCCAGAACGACAAAGCGCTCCCCATGCCGTTGGATCAGAAAGACTCCGCCCTGAAGCTGGCAGTGCAATGCTCCGATTTCTTCCAGGCCCTGGATTGGCAGCCTCTGAAAGTCACCGGATTGAAGGGGCAGCGCTACCTGCTCAAGATCGACGGCCACGAGGTGGGGACCTTCTCCCGGCAGCAGTTCGAGGAAGGACTGAATCTGGCGCAGTGGCCCACCCCCATGGTCCAACAGGCGCAGGCCGTACATAGTCTGACTCTGAAACACAACAACATCCATGCAACTTGCTGGCGGGAATTGCAGGTGGCATTGGCCCAGGAGTCGCTGCCCCACCTCGCGCAAGCCGTGGAGGCATTGAACAATCTGGAGGCCGATCTGGTCGCGCAACAGCGGCAAACGGCGCAGCCCAAGGCACATCATTACGAACTGCTGCCGCAATCGTAAGGGCGAATAGTTATTCGCCCCTACCTGGCCGGCAGGGACCAGGCTATTGTGTTGAGCCCTCTCTTGAGGTCCGCCCGTGGACCGGCGATGGGTTGTGTGTACTCCTTTCCATCGATATCGGCATTCACCTCGAGCGGTTTGCCGAAACGGTCCTCTATCGTCTGGCCGACGGTCGGAAAGACGCCGACCAGCTTGGCGTCAACCAGCGGCCCCTGCATACCGAACGGCGTATCGTTCACGGAAAACGTGATCGTGGCTCCTCGGGGTTGATCCTTGATGGTCAATCCCGTGACGTAGGGATCGACCGCGCTGTGCTCGTCGCCGAAGGTGCTCTTCCTGGCCCCCTCCAGGAAGACATTGTAGTCGGACGTGTAGCCTGGGGCCGTCTTCACGTTGTCAAGCCCCTTGCGGACGAAGATGTTGTTGAACCACTTGTCGTCCTGGGCCGTGCCGGTCTTGACGGCAACAACTTTCGTCGTGTGCGGCGTGTAGTATCCGGACCGCCGACCGGTATCCGGACTATAGTCGTACCCGCAATCGACAAACAGATTATGGGCGAACACCGTGGCCTCGGAATTGCTGCGGACCGGCTGTCCGATCAGGACGTTATTGTCGACGAGCGTGGGACCGTGGTCCATCTCCAGGAAAACCGTGGCGGCCTGGGTGTTGTAGATGATATTGCGGGTGATCCGGATGCCCTGATTGCCGAAGTCCATCCAAATTCCGAAAGCCCCTTCCCTCTGGTAATAAACGCCCCGGATCAGGTTACCGCTGATGACGGTGTCCACACTATTGTGGAACTTGATGGCCGCCGTCTCCCAGCCGCCGAACTCTTTGCGGTAGTTCGTGTCTTCGATGAAGTTGCCGCTGATCAGTGAGCGGGTGGCCCCCTTCTGGCCGGCGATGCCTGCCTGCCCGCACCGCCGGATGACGTTGCCACGGATGATGTGATCGCCAAAAGCGTCGATGTCCGCATAGTCCACGCCGGGCGAGTGGCCCAGAATGATGCCGACGCAGCGGGCGTTGACGACCTCGCAATTCTCGATGATCCAGTGCTTGCCCATCCGCGTGCCGACGGCGCCCATTTGCAGGGCCAGGTTGGGCGGCGCCCAGTTCGCCGCTGCGTGCAGGAAATGAAAGCCGTCGACAGTGATGTACTTCAGGCCGGTGATCTCCGGCATGAAGATACTCTCGCGAACATTGATCTCCGTCAATTCGGTGTTGGGATTGGCCTGGCCGAAGTTCGCCCGGATGGTCGTCACGTCCCCATTCACCTGGCAAAACCAGGTGCGCTGGGCCCCGGCCAGTTCTTCCGCCTTCTGTTTCTCCAAGAAGGCCTCACCATTGAGATAGATGTCCCCGCGATGATGCCACTGACCGTAGTTGAGCCAACCCCCGGAGACTTGCAGCGCGTAGGGATTGTACGCGTCGAAGAAGGAGTTCGGCAGCTCAACTTTCCAAACACCGCCCGCCTCGGGTGCCCAGGTGGTAACGCGCTCCGAGCCCTTGACGAAGACCTCCTCGCCGGGTGCTGCTCGGTACGTAATGCGTTTGCTCTCGTCCACACCACCCCGGGCAGGTTTGACCCACTCGCGGTACGTCCCGGCGTGAACGATGACCGTGTCACCGGCCTGCGCGACGGAGGCGGCCCGAATCATGGTCAAATAGGGCTGGGTCTCGCTGCCGGCAGCCGAATCGCTCCCCGCTTTCGAGACGTGAATCTCCCGCGCGAGAGCCCCGCCACACGCCAAAATCATGCAGATACACACTGCGAACAGTAGAGCCGATCTTCTCATGGCAACACTCCTCTGGGTCCCTGGGACCCCAATACGTGGGTGGATTGCGTGGCACGCACCCTGTACGGGCGACGCATGCGTCGCCCCTACGCCGACCGTCCCATGGTACCGCGTGGCGTGTCCGATCTCAATAGTCGTAGTCGCCCAACTCTTGCGGCCGACAGAACGCGCGGGTAATCTGGACTTGCTGCGGCGGAGGAGGGACGGATTGGCCTGGAGAAAGATACAATGACAATGTCACAATGCGTGCCACACGGGCACCGAGCGTCGCCCTTTCTGGTCCTGGGTGTCCTTGTCGTCCTTTCGAGCACGGCTGCTTGGGCGGCAGCCAAGGTCGACGAGCCGGCCGCAACAATCATCGAGGCCGGCAACCGCAGTCTTCCGGAGGTCATCAAGGCGGCCCCACCCCATTCCGTCATCCTGTGCAACCCCAACAACGTACTGACACTATCGACGCCTATCATCATAGACAAGCCGCTCACCCTTTGCGGCATGCACGCCAAACTCCCGGAGCGTCTGGGCAATACCTCGTTGGTCATCGTGCAGGCTGCCGGTGTCCGCTTTATGGATTTCGAGCTGCATGGGAACGCCAGCAGCGTGTCCCAGGATGACCGGGCCCCTCTGCTGCGCATCCATGCCGGCGATTTTGCGGTCGAGCGGGGTCTCTTCGCCGACAGTTCCAAAGACGGTGTCATGATCGAGGCCGGCGACAAGGATATCGTCGGCGGAGTCGTCCGAGACGTTGTCGGCATGGGAGTCATCCGGGACACCGTGTCCATTTCGGGCGGCTCGCAAGGAGCCAGGATACGGAACGTCCTGGTCGACAACGTCCGCGCCTACCGAAGCTCCCGGCGTGGTGCGGTCGAAGTCAGCGACGGCACGGACAATGTCACCGTGCGCAAGGTGTTCGCCGAAGAGTGTGTCTACGCCGTGGACGTCCAGGACCATAACCGGCCTCATCAGGACAACCGCAACGTGGTCGTGCAGGACATCTACGCGGTCCGCTGCAAACACGCGCTCCGCACCTCCAACACCCCCAAGGGGCACCTCAATCTCACGATTCGCGATGTGACGGCGGAACGCTGCCGGATTCCCGTCCAGGTGTCCCATACGGATAATGTGGTGCTCGATACCGTTCGAGTAATCGACCACGATTCCGCCGACACTCCGATGGTCCTGGCCAACTGCAACGGCTTGTCGATCCGCAACGTCACGATCATGAACACCACCTGCAAGAAAGCCGCCCTGCTCGTGCAGGACTGCAATCAGACGACCATTGATGGACTGGTTCTGCGCGGCACAACGAAGGATCTGGGCAGCGCGGTTACCTGGCTGGCGACAGCCGGCAGACCTCTGGCCGGCCTGTGCCTCCACCATGTCGCCGCCCTCAACGTCCGGCAGGCCGGCATTGTGCTGGCCGCCGACCGCAAGGGCGGAACCCTGACGGACTTCCTCATCTCTGAGAACCTCGCCCGCGTTGTGAACACCGTGAAAGCAGCCAACGGGATCATTCGCAACAATCTCCCGGAACCATAGTCCTTGCCTTGACTTGGCGAAGCCGACATGGTATACAGAGAATAGGTCGGGCGCCGGAGCGTCCCGGAGGCAGCACGCGTTTTGGCATCTCAAGATCGTTTTTCATTTCGAGGAGGCTCATTATGCGAAAGACACTGATTGTCTTAGGTTGCTTCACGATCCTGTGGCTCGGTCCAGCCGGCGCGTGTCTCGCGGGCCTGATTGGCTATTGGCCCCTGGACGAAGGCGCCGGCGGCCAGGCCCTCGACAGCACAGGCAAGAACCACCATGGCGTCATCAACGGCGCCGCCTGGGTCACACCGGGCTGGAACGGCGAAGGCGCGTGCCTGCAATTCGACGGGGTGGACGATCGCGTGGAAGTGCCCAGCGCCGCCGATCTGCGCTTCGGTGCCAATACCAAGTACACCCTGGCCGCCTGGGTCAATTGGACGGTCCGGCCGGGGCACTGGTCCGGCGTCGTGACCAAGGGCCGGGAGGTCGGCAACTGGTACGGGATCTGGCTCGACACCAGCAATGCGTGGGTCTTCGGACATGGCGGCAACAACCAGGTCGGCAGCGTCACCGCCGCCAGCGTCTGGATCCACGTGGCGATGGTCTACGATAATGGAAATAAAAAGATCTACCTCAACGGCAAGCTGGATAACGAGACTTCCTCGTCTCAGAACGGCGACAACACCGGCGACCTCTGGTTCGGCGCCGCCAAGGGCGTCACCGAGTTCGCGCCGGCCAGGATTGACGATATCCGGATCTACGACCAGGCCCTGACCGCTCAGGAAGTCAAGGCCCTGATCCCGCCGAAGCTCAAGGCGTTCGATCCCAATCCGGCCGATGGCGCCCTCAGTGTCTCTACCCCGCTGCTCCAGTGGACCAAGGGCGAGACGGCGGTATTCCACAACGTCTATCTCGGCACGACCCCGCAGTTGACGGAGGCCAACCTGGTCGCGCCGCGCCAGCCTTTTGCGGTTTTCTATTATATGCAAGGGTTCCAGCCGGGCACGACTTACTACTGGCGTGTAGACGAGATCGAGGCCGGCGGCACCATCCACACGGGTAATGTCTGGTCCTTCACCGCCGAGCCCGTGACCGCCTACCTGCCGCAACCGGCCGACGCAGCCGCGAATCTCTTCCCGGGTCCGACGTTGACCTGGCTGCCGGGCAAAGGCGCCCTGAAACACCAGGTCTACTTCAGCAGCGTTTCCTCCGAGGTGGAGGGCCGTGTGGCGGCGGCCGACAAAGGCACGATCACAGAGACGAAGTTCAGCCCAGGGTCGCTACGCGCCTCGACCACCTACTATTGGCGTGTGGACGAGATTCTGGCCGATGGAACGACCAGCAAAGGTCCGGTGTGGAGCTTCACGACCGCCGACGGGATCGCTCAGAAGATCGTCCGCCAGTGGTGGACGGGAATGGCCGGCACGGCGGTCAGCGCGTTGACCGGCAACCCGGACTATCCGAACAACCCGACCGGCACCGAGCTGATCGCCACTTTCGAGGGCCCCACAGATTGGGCCGACAACTACGGCACGCGGCTGTACGGCTGGCTGACCCCGCCGCAGTCCGGCGACTACACGTTCTGGATCGCCTCGGACGACGGGGGAGAGTTATGGCTGAGCACGGACGCCGATCCGGCCAATGCGGTCGTGATTGCGCGCGTGGCCTCCTGGACCAACTCCCAGGAGTGGGGTAAGGAAGCAGGACAGAAGTCCGCCGCGATCACGCTGCAAGCGGGCCAGAAGTACTTCATTCAAGCCCTCCAGAAAGAAGAGGGCGGCGGAGACAACGTGGCCGTCTCCTGGCAAGGTCCGGGGATTGCCGCGCAAGCGGTCATCAAAGCCGAGTACGTGGACACCTTCGCCCTGCCGCCACTCCAGGCGTTCTCTCCGGGTCCAGCCAATGGGGCTGTCGATGCTCCCCAAGCAGGAGCGTTGAGCTGGAGCGCCGGCGAGAAGGCCCAGAAGCACGAGGTCTACTTGGGCGATGACAAAGCGGCTGTCGCGGCAGCGGATAACACGAGCCCGTTGTTCAAAGGCAGCCAGACCGGTACTAGCCTCAATGCCGGCGCTCTGGAGTGGGGCAAGACCTATTACTGGCGCGTCGATGAGACCAACACCGGCGACGCCGACAGTCCGTGGAAAGGGGCCGTTTGGAGCTTCACCACCGCCGGCTTCATCCCGGTGGATGATATGGAAACCTACACGGATGCTGAGGGCAGCCGTATCTACGAGACCTGGATCGATGGCTGGACCAATGGCACCGGCTCGACCGTGGGCAACACGACGGCTCCCTTTGCCGAGCGGACGATCGTCCATGGCGGCAAGCAGGCCATGCCGCTGGACTACAACAACACCAGGACCCCCTTCTACAGCGAGGCCGAGCAGACGTTTTCGTCCCTGCAAAACTGGGCGGCCAATGGCGTGGATACGCTGAGCCTGTGGTTCCGGGGCCATCCCGTCAGCTTTGCCGACAAAGGCAACGGGGCCCTGACCGTCAGCGGCAGCGGCAACGACATCTGGAACACCGCCGATGCCTTCCGCTTTGCCTTCAAGAAACTCAACGGCAACGGCTCGATCACGGCGAAAGTGGACAGCCAGACCAACTCCGATGGCTGGGCGAAAGCCGGCGTGATGATCCGCGAGACCCTCGATGCCGACTCCACCCATGCGATGGTCGTCGTGACCCCGAGCAACGGCATCTCATTCCAGCGCCGCCCTGTGACCGGCGGCGCCAGCGCCAACACCGATGTGACGGGCCTGAAGGCCCCCTACTGGATCCGGCTGACTCGCACCGGCAACGCCTTCAAGGCCGAGTCTTCGCCGGATGGCAAGACCTGGACGGCGGTAGGAGCCGATGTGAACATTTTGATGACCGCCAGTGTCTATGTCGGTCTGGCGGTCACGGCTCACAACACGGCGGCGGTCAGCACGGCCGAGTTCAGCAACGTCGCGACCACCGGCGGTGTGACCGGCTCGTGGCAGGCGGCGGCGATTGGTTCCGATCCGCAGCCGGGCAACAGCCCCGCCGGCCTGTACGTCGCCGTCGAGGACAGCGCCGGCAAAGTGGCGGTGGCAACTCATGCCGATCCAGCGGCGGTGCTGGCAACCGCGTGGACCGAGTGGAAGATTCCGCTCTCGAGCTTCACCGGCGTGAATCTGGCCAAGATCAAGAAGCTCTACATTGGCGTCGGCGACAGGAACAATCCCGTCGCCGACGGCACCGGCCGCATTTACATCGATGACATCCGGGTGACAAAGCCGTAGGGGGCGAAAGATTTTTCGCCCGTAAGGGTAAATCGTCATCAGCCCCTACAACGGATTGGCAGATCGAAAGCTCGAAAAGGGCTGCGAGCGTTCCTCGCAGCCCTTTGTGATTCATCGCGAAAGGGGCGGGATTCCACGTCGTTCGCCAGCAGCGAGGCGGCCAGCGGATCGTTGTGCTCCTGCGCGAACTTCGCCAGCAGCGCCCGGTGTTCCAGGAGCACCCGCCGGTGACCCGGGTCCCGGGCCAGGTTCTTCGTCTCCCCCGGGTCGGCCTGGAGGTCCACCAACGATTCCCGCTGAACCCCCTGGCTGTACACGCAGTATTTGAACCGCCCCGCAGCGCCGCTGCGCGTCGGGTCGGTCCGCACCATCCGCCCTTGCACCGACGGCCGGATGCCGTCCACGGCCGCCGCCTGGTCCATGTGGTTCTCCAGGACCAGATGATCCCGCCACTGCGCCACGGACTGGCCCGTGGCCAGCGGCTTGAGGCTGCGTCCGGTCAGCTTCCGCGGCGTCTCAAGGCCGGCGAAATCGAGCATCGTGGGCAGCAGGTCAAGGCCGGTGTTCACCATCTTGTCGCAACTGCCCTGCTTTGTCACACCTTTGTGACTGACAATCAGCGGCACGTGCACGGACTCCTCGTAGAAGACGGTCTTCTGATTGAAGCCGTGCGCGCCGGCACACTCACCGTGATCGCTGGTGGAGACGATCAGGGTCTTTTCCTCCAGGCCAGCTTGACGCAGCGCGTGCAGCACCCGGCCGATCTCGGCATCCACCTTCTCGATCATCCGGTAATAGGCCCAGCGAAGCTGCCGCCATTTCTCGGGGCGGAAGTCGCCCACGGGGAACATCGGGCTCGCGTGGTAGCCCCGGCGCATCATGGTCATGGTGTCCGGCTCATTCTCCGGCGGCGCCGGGTTCGTCGGGGCGGGCGGACACTGCTCCGGCACTGGCGCCTCTCCAATCGGGCCGCAGGGCAGCTTCTGTCCCCGGGCATACTCGCAGATATTGTGCGGATTCAGGAGGCTCACCACCAGCAGAAAAGGCTTCTCGTGCTTCTGCGCGATGAACCGAGCCGCATCCCCGGCCGCGCGGGCGTCCTGGTCCTGCGTTTTGTCCGTCGGGCCGCGGGGCGTCGCAAACCCGTGGGCGTCGACATCCTTCTGAGGGAAGCTCAGGTGCCATTTGCCATAATAGGCCGTCTCGTAGCCGGCCCGTCTGAAGTAGGTCCCCAGGCAAGTAAATTCCACCGGGTCCAGCTTGACGGCCACGTTCCTGGTGACGCCGGTCTCATGCGGATAACGCCCGGTGAAGAGCGAATTCCGCGCCGGCATACAGAGCGGATTCGGGGTGTAGGCGCAAGTGAAGACTGTGCCATTAACGGCCAGACTGTCCATGGCCGGCGTGTGAATGAACTGCCGGCCCATGCGGCAACTCATGGCGTCCGCAAACTGCTGGTCCGTCATGATAAACAGCACGTTCGGTCGGCCCGACGGTGAAGCCGAACGGTCGCTCGCCATGATACTCGGCGCGAGAATGGAACCCGCCAGCACCGAAACACTGGATTTCAGAAATGCTCGTCTGCTGATCATGCTGGCCTCCGTCTATGGTTCTTCGAGACGCTCATTACGTTGCCTACCTCTACTGCCCCTGGAGCCACGATTCGGTGAAGTGGGCGTGTTTGATCGTCTTGCGCGTCCCATGGAAGCTGTAGACGACGTGCAGACTGTCGTCGGCGCCCTGGATGATCGAGGGATAGGCGGCGGAGGGCGAGGATTTCTCGGAAGAGCCGCTTTCCAGATGACGTATATGAGACCATGTCCTGCCCTCATCAGTGGAAAGGGAGACAGCCAGGCTTTCCCGGCCTCGCTCCGTATCGTTGTACGCCAGGACCCAATGGCCGTTGCGGAGCGTGACGATATCGGCTCCCGATCCGGGGTTCGGCAACTCGGAGTCCCGAACCGGACTCCACGTCAAGCCTTTGTCCTTGGAGGCGCTGATATGCAGCCGTTTCGGCATCGAGCCGTTGTCGCGCATGTACGCGACCAGGGTACCATCCGCCCGTGTCGCGATGCTCGGCTGAATGTTGCCTGCCCCAACCAGCGGCTCGCTGAACCGCCAGGTCTGGCCGTCGTCGTCCGTGAAAGCCATCAGCGAGAAACTGAAACCATCCGAGTACAAGGGGACGATCAGCCGCTTGCCCTCGACCAGAACGGCCTTGTTCTTCGTTTGCCATCCCATCCGCTGAAAGTAAGGATAGCCGAGGTCCGTCTCCTTCGACGGCCCCGCCGGGCTCTGCAATTGTCCCTTGCGAACCATGTCTTCGCCGCGTGCCTTGGAGAGCATCCTGGCGCCCCACGCCTTCCACAGGCCGGCCGCAATGACGCCCTGTGCCGGTCGGCCGGCGTAGAGGCCGTCCTTGATATACGTCGCATACTCCTCGATTTGCCGCTCCACGGATTTGACAAATCGGTCGTTCGGTTGGATACCCCGTTCCGCGGAATCGCCGGGTTTGACGTGCAGGACATCCTGCCAAGCCCATTTCGGCGCCTCGGCTTGCCCGGCATAGTCCTCACTGATCCGGTACTTGAGCAGGGAGGTCTCCCACTGGTTCGCGATGACCGTGTACCACATGAGCCAGAGCCGCTTCTGCGCGTCCATGAAGAGGATCGGGTTGATGTCGGGAAAGCCCGGCGTATCCGCCATGAGGAACGGCTTGCTCCAACGATCTTCACCCTTCTTGAGCCGCGCTCCCATAATCCGTACGTCGTCCGCCCACCGTTCGCCGGAGCCCTGGAACCAGGCCGCCAGCAAGTCGCCATTGGGCAGCTCCACAATCGTCGAGCCATGGACATGCTCCTGCACCAGCGGGAAGATCTCGGCCTGCTGTACGCCCGCAGAGGCATTGGCCCAAACGCCTGACGGCGTCACCACAAACAGCCAGAAGACAAGTACAGATAGAGTGAGAAGAACTCGTTGAGCTGAACCTCGCATATTGATCTCCTTCAAGGACGGAAAATGGCTTGTCCGTTCTTCCAGTCAAAAACCGGCTTTTTGTCGCCGATGGCGAACGTCCACGCTTGCTCGTCCTCAGCGAGACCGAGGCGTTTTGCCTCGCTTCCAACAGGCGCCCAGGAGAGCGCAACCGCGTTTTGCCAGCGTGAACCATGCTTCATGAATCGTATCGTGAAGAGGTTGGCACCCCTGCCGTGACTGCCACGGGCCGGCAGGTTTGCCGCGTCCGTTTTGACGTTGTCCGGCGTCAACAGGTCAACACGCAAAATCGCTTGGCGGCCTGTCACGAGATAGCCTCCAGTGTCCTGTTTGCAGTCGCTGCTTTCCGTGTGCAGACGCAGCTCCAGGTCCGCGCTCTTGTCCAGTACGATGTCGTCGATCACGAGCAGCACGTCGGGTTTGACAAACAGCAGGTGACGCACGAAGCGCTGTAACCCGGCCCGTTTCGGATACGCCGCCGTCACGTCGCCGGTGATATGGTCAAGCTCCGTGCTGGAGCTGGCACGCAGGATGCGCGGCCGGGACTTGGCTAACAGACACGCCGTCCCGTCGAACCACTGATGGCTCTCGCCAAGCTGACCCGCGCCATCGATCAATAGCGTGTTGTGCTGATCCGTCCACTTGTCCTGGTAGCCGTCGTCCCGGATGAGCCACTGGCCGGCCCCGAAGAGCACAAAATGGCCCACATCCGGATGCACGTGGCCGCCGCCCGGATCGTACGAGAACTCATTGACCGCCTGGTGGCCGATGAAGGGTCCGCCTTTGAAGACGAGGAGGCTCTCGCGGCCGTCCCAGCCGGTCCGCGCCGAGACAAGGCCCATGTCCTCGAAGTGGTGAAGCGTCGGCAGGTCCTGGGGAGATACAGCCGGCACGGCCGGATCGTACCAGATTAGGTTGAGCCAACGAGCGCCGGGGGCATCGACATCGGCTTTGTCGATCTGCTCGGCGAGCCACTGCGCGTGGCCGTCGCGGTACCGCCCTGCCAAATGACGAAGGATATGATCGGGCCCGTACCAGTGACCGCGCGGGCAGTCCGCCAGGTCCACGATGCAGTTGCTCCGTGTCCAGGCGTTCACCGGCAGTGACAGGTATTGGCAGTATTGAGCCGTGTTTCGCCACCAGGGGCGACCATAGAGATCGACGTTTAGCAACTGGTCGGCCAGATACATGAACTTCAGCATGTACTCCGCCCCGTACTCCCAATAGCCGACTCCTTCGTGACTGGCGCCATCGGGACCGAGTGCATCCATAGTCCGCCGGAACTGGTCCGACGCCAAGCCAATCCACAGACGGGCCTCCGGCACCTCGTCGAAGAGCGCCAAACCGGCGGCGGCCACGCCACAAACGTTGACCCAGAGGTGATTCTGCATGTACGAGCGGTGCCAGTAGGTGTTGCCCGTCGCCGCCGCCTGAAACAGGGCGGAGGCACGCTTGGTAAGAGTGTCCCGGATGCACTGTCTGCTCGCTTCATCGAGATCCTGATAACACCAGTCATAAACGATCGCCAGGCCGAGTAGCTGGTGTCCCGTCGCCAGATCCATGCCGTCGAACCGGCCGCCGCCCCAGGTGGGGTAGCCGCAGGAAGCCAGCGCCCACTGTTTCGCCGCGTCGAGATATCGTTTATCGCCGATCATCAGATATGCCATGGCCAGATGGGGCATGGTATTGCCAACTTCGCGTTGCCACAGTTGCTCATCTGAGCTCTGGGCATCGCTTCCTCGATACGCCGGGGCGCCACGCTCCCTCCACCGCCCTGTTGGCCAACACCTGCACCTCGGCCCAAAGGCCGGCGTGGGTCGTTCGGATGGCATTGCGAAGCTCGCCAACGCGCTGGGCCGTGAGATACAGACGAGGATGCACGCCGCGGACCTTTTCCAACGCCGCGGGTAGCGGGTCGAGGTCGTACCGGGACAAAGCTGTCAATCGCTCTATCGGCTCAAGGGCGACATCATCCAGGTAGGCGTCGATCTGTGTCGGGTCGGACGCGCCTTTCTCCAGAGCCAGCCAGCATGAGACGGTCCCGGTCGGGGCATGGAATTCTGCGGTCAAACGCTGCCACTGACCCAGGCGCGCGGCATCGTACGGATCGGTAGACGCCCTCCCCATCTCGCGCGCGCGTTCAGCGGCCATGAACTCACACTTGAGAAACGGCATTGGTGTACCGGAACCCGTCGAAATCACCTTCACCCATGCCGACAGCCGGTACAACCGGCCCGCCTGCATGGGGACGGAGTCCGACACGGCGTAGTTCCAGTTCTCCTCCATGCTCCCCTGAACGTGCAAGCAGGCGTGGCTGTTCGTCGTTGCCCCAGGGCCCGTCATACGCTCTACCTTCACCGTCACGGCACGGGGCTTCCAATTGCCGGAATCATTCTCGAAGTCCCAAACGGCAGGCTGCGCGGTCGCACGCGCTCCCAGCGAAAGCACCAGGCAGACAACACAGAGCTTCATCCACATGCCCGTTTCTCCCATGGCTCGCGGTCTTCTGATAATCCAGTACGCCGGCCTTGACCTGGCCCGGCTCTTTACGACAGACTATTATATCCGTCGAGGTTCGCCGGAGATACGGCATTCAACATGAGCCGCTGACCCTGATTGGAAAGGAAATGGCCCCATGCGTAACGCTGAACATTCATCCCGTCGTGACCTGCTGGCCGCTGGTTTGGCCGGTGCGTCGGCAGGAATCCTGTCAGGCGGGCAACCCGTCCTGGCAGCCGAGAACACACCCACAGCGGTCAAGGTCCGCTATGATGAGCTCCTGCCGCACGAGTTTCGCAAACGGCTCGCCGAGCGGCCGATTGCCTATCTGCCCTTGGGTACTTTGGAGTGGCATGGAGAACACCTGCCCCTGGGTTCCGACGCGATACAGAGCGAGGGGCTCATGGTCCAGTGCGCCCGTCGGTTTGGCGGAATCGTGATGCCGCCAATCCACCTCGGGCCGGATCGGGCCAAGCCAACGGACGACGGAAAGATGCTGGTGGGCATGGACTACGCCGAATCCACGACTCCGCCACGACAGCTCGATGGAAGCTGCTACTGGGTCCCGCCGGGGTTCCACCTGCTCCTGGTCGATGCGATCCTCGCGCAGCTCGAGCGGGCAGGCTTTCGGGCCGTGTTCGCCGACGGTCATGGACCGTCGCGCTCGTCATGGGCGGAAAACCTGCCCGAGCGTCAGGCCCGCTTCGGCCTCAAGCTCTTCGGCGTCACCAGGGAGATTGCCCGGCAATGGAAGAGCCAAGTGGATCACGCCGCCCGCAACGAGACTTCCCTGATGATGCACCTGAGACCGGATTTGGTGGACCTGTCCCAGTTGCCGTCGTCCCGCTCCACGTGGCCGCAAGGCGTGGGCGGCGCAGACCCGCGCGACGCAACTGCCGCGTACGGCAAGGAGTGTTTGGAGAGTTCGGTCGAGCTGGTTCGACAGATGTTTGCCGCCGCGGGATTGCTTTAGGTGCGAGTACAACGGCTCAAGGCGACGTTCCCTGCCCCTGGAGATGAAGCACGGCGTCGTCTGGAAGCGGCGGAGCGAAAGGTTGGGCCTCGTTGAACCGCGTCAGATCGAACTTGCCGTTCGCTCGGACCCAGGGCCAGAGTTCGGGTGCATCGTAACCGATCCGCGCATCTGTCGCCTGATCGACAACGCCGATATACGACCAGAGCAGCAACACATTGATGCCGCGTCTGGCCAAGGCATCCAGATACGCTTTCTGGTCGAAGTTGGTCCCCAGTTCCATCCAGCCTTGGGTGATCGAATCGCCGATCAGGAGGATAGGCTTGCCGCGGAACTGGAGCCAATGCCCGTCACATTGCCACACGTCAGCCGTGAGGACAGTGTTGAGAACAGCCAGAATAATTCCGACCAGAGCATATTGTCGTGTGACAGATTGTGTCATCCTTGGGCTTTCCAGCGGCCTCAATAGGTCTCCCAGGGGGCACGCGCGAAACCGGGTGCTTGGCGGCCGAACCGCAGGGGCGGATTGCCGTTTTCGAACGCGCCGATGTCCGGGGCGGCACCTTGGTAGTCATCGTTGAAGGTCGGCAGACGCGCGCCTTTGTCGATTGCCGGGTTGGGAATTTCCACGAGGGGATCGGTGATGGCGAAATTCTTGCCGCTGCGGGAGTACTCGATTCTGCCCCATTTGATGCTGGGAACGGTCGGGGCCAGGAACCATTCCAAGCGGTCGGACGGTACGAACATCGAGCGGACGAACCCGCCGGCAAGATAGCCGCCGGTCACGTCGTTGCGGAAACTGTTCGGCGGAGCGTCGCTCGCAAAGGACGGTCTTCGGGCCGCCGACGCGGAATCCGGCGTTGAGGCACTCCTTCCAAATGCAGAGGATCGCGGCCGGGAATCTGACGGATAGACGTTGCCGCGCACGCGGAAAATGTTGTTTCGCGTCACGACATTGCAGATGCCGTGGCTGCTGAAGACGCCCAGTGCCCCTTTGGGCTGGAGGGCCGTATTGTGGAAGATGTAGCGCCGGCCCCAGTCGCCGGGGACTTCTTTGCCGTCGAGAGTGAGGGTCCGGCCGACGCCGGCGGTCTTGAAGATCGTGCCGCCGCTGGGGTCCTGGTGGGAGATCCGGCTGGACGCGAAGACATTGCGCCAAATGTACAGCGGCCCCTTCGAGGTGCCCGCCGAGGCGATGAATACAAAGGTCTTATCGATGTAATTGCCCCAGATGCGGACGTTCATGTTGGCGCCTTCGCTCTCGACGGCGTCGTCCCAGCAGTTCGTGATGATATTGCCGTAGATATCGGAGTCGCGGTTGGGGCTGCCCTGGAAGCTGAAGTTGCTGCCGCCGCCGATACCGTCATTGTAGCCGTGGTCCTCGGTCGAGCGAATCTCGTTGTAGCGGATGATGTTCCCGCCCGAGGAGTCTATCAGACTGATCCCCTGGGGGCCGTCCGGATGGCCCGACTCCCAGTCGTTCGAGCCGCTGCGGGGGTTGTCGATCAGGTTCCGTTGGAGGACCAGCCCGCCGGCGCCCCTCTCGGCAAAGATCCCACTGTCGGAGCCGTAGAAGACACCCCAGACTCGGGCCCCGCCGACCCGGCCCCACAGAGTCATGTGACAGTCTTCCACGACCACGTTCTGCACGCCCTTGCGAATGAGCACCGCACTCTGTCCGGCGTTCTTCAACTCGAGCCCCCGGATGATGACGTAATCCGCCGCCACCTCGACGCAATTGTCGTGCAGGTTGAACACGTCGATCACGGTCTTGGTCCCCGGCGTCGGCGTCACCAGGTGCCAGGCGTTGGCCGTGCCGGACTCGGTGATTTTCAGAGGCTTGTCCATCTCGCCGCCCGGCAGGTGCGTGGTCTTTCCGATCGAGAACTGCTCGCTCCGCGTCGCGGCGGTCAGCGCTGCCTTCTCGCCGGACGGCGCCGTCAGCTCAATCTCATACGTCGTCCCGGACCGCAGGCCGACGAGACTCCCGCGGAACTCGCCATCCAGTTCGGCGTACCCGAGCGGGTACCCCTCCCGCCACGCCTCGTCTCCCTGCACGCGAAAACGCACTGTCGCCTCCCCACCCTCGGCGTCGCCCGGTTTCCAGTACAGACCGAGGCACTCAAAGGTCGGCACGGCCGTCTGCGCTCGCGCGACCTCGGCCCCCCAGGTCAGGAACACGATCTGTAGCGTCACTCCGATAAGTGATCTGATCTTCATTGAGTCTCCTTTCGATTCTCTGCATTGACGGGTGGGTGGTCGAGGATAGGGCCGATGTCGAGAGTATATATCTGCCGGCCGAGACCTTCGTGGGTGGCGTCGATAGAGACTCTCCTGCCGTCGCGGCTGAGGCGCGGATGCAAATCAACCCGGCACGATCCATCCAACACGGTTTCATCAGCCGTCGATTTCAATTGAGCGAGGGGGACGAACCGTTTTGTCGGTCGATGATAGAGAAACAGATATTGGTAACCGGCTATCGTGTACGTGTCGGAGAGAATCCAAGCGCCGCCAGGTCCGGGAACATAGCTGTCGTGGCCGTCATATCCTGAGGTCCAGAGAAGCTCTTTCGCTTCTCCCGTCCCATCATCTTTGAAAAGGAAATATCCCCCCTGCGGTGAGCCGCCGCCAGGCGGCGCGTGCCGGCCATAATCCAATATGGAATTGTCATCCTGCCAGGAATGGTGGCTCGGGTTGTAATACAGATAGCGGACATCGGTGCCATCGGGCGCCATGGAGTAGGCCTGGAAGAGCCGGTTGGCCGGGTCCTTGATGAAGGCGACAAAGCGCGTGCCGGACGGGTTCCAGCCCTCGCGGAAAAAGTACAAATGCCCGGACGGGGGGAGTCCCTGGGAATAGGCGATCGAGGCCATCCGCTCCAGGGATATGATCATCTCGGCCTTCCCCGTATCCATGTTCATCTTCCAGATACCTGTCTGGCTGGGGGCAAACTCCTTCTCGTAGGGATATTCGATGCCGACATATTCGGTTCCGTGGAAGAGGTTCATCCGCTCGAAGTCGTGGGTCAGTGCCGTGGCGCCATCAGGGGACAGGTCATAAATCGGCCGGGGCAGGGTTCGCCGCATGCCCGTGCGGAAGTTGTAGATGCGGCACACAAATCTCTTGCCGTCGTCGGCGCGGTCATTCCATACGATCTCCTCCGATCCGGGCCGCCATTGCAGCCGGGCGCCCTGCTGCCAGTTCCACGCGGTCGTATCCCCAATCTGCGTCCACTTGTATCCACCGTGCAGGTCGATCAATCCGATCTCCGCGCGGTCGGTCGGCCGCACGTCGCGGTTTTGACAATGGACCCTCATGCCCAGCACGTAACGGTCCGTGGGATCGAACTGCAGGCACTGGTAGAAGAAGAATCCCGTGTAGTTCGGGATCTCCTTCGTCCCCGGCTCGGAGATTCGGACGAGCTTCGGATACCGGGCGTTCTCTCCCGCCATCAACTCGGCGAAACTCCCGTACGCTGTGTACGTTTGAAGTGCGGAGGCGTCACTTGGCGTTTCCAACCTCAAATCTGAAGCTTCTTCGGATGCCCGTACGGACACCCTGCGAACGGACACGCTGGCGGGCGGGTGGTCGAGAATCGGGCCAATGTCGAGAGTGTACATCTGTCGGCCCAAGTTCTCGTGCGTGGCGTCGATGGAGACAGTTCTTCGATCGTGACTGAGTCTCGGGTGCAGGTCAACCCGGTACGTGTTGGTCGGGGCGGTGGACTTCAGCTTGGCCAACGGTACGAACCGCTTGGTCGGAATGTGATACATGAACAGATGCTGATAACCCTCGACGGCGTAGGTATCGGAGATGATCCAGTCGCCGCCGGGACCGGGGATATAGCCAGCATGACCATTGTAAGAGGATTCGAAGAGCCGGCCCTTTGTCTGGCCGGTCCCGTCATCGTCATACCGATAATAGCCTCGGCCGTCCAAGATGCACCGGTCGTCCCGCCACTCGTGATGACTGGGCAGATTGTAGAGATAGCGCACATCCGTACCGTCCGGAGTCATGGAGAAAGCTTTGTCAAACTCGTTGTCGGGGTCCTTGAGGAAAGCAATGAATCGCGAGCCGGAGGGATTCCATCCCTCGCGGAAGATATAGAGACACCCAGAGGACGGCGGGCCTTTGGGATACGCGATCTGGGCCATTTTCTCCAGGCTCATGATGAGCGTCGTCGCGCCCGTATTCAGGTCCATTCTCCAAATGCCCGTCTCTTGGGGAGCGTACCGGCCCGCGTACTTGTCTCCGATGCCGACGTAAGGAGTACCTCCGTGCTTCATTCGCTCAAAATCATGCGTCAAAGCGGTGGTTCCGTCGGGCGAAGGGGTATAGACCGGCCGAGGCAGCGTGCGCCGTGCGCCCGTCTTGAAGTTGTACACCCGGCATACGTACCCGGTACCATCATCCGAGCGGTCATTCCACAGAACCTCATCCGATCCGGGCCGCCATTGCAGCCGGGCCCCCTGCTGCCAATTCCACGCCGTGGTCTCGCCGATCTGGGTCCACTTGTATCCATCCCGCAGGTCGATCAGTCCGATCTCGGCACGGTCGGTTGGGCGCACGTCACGGTTCTGACAGTGGACCCTCATGCCCAGGAGGTAGCGGTCCGTGGGATCAAACTGCAGGCACTGATAGAAGAAGAACCCCGTGTAATTCGGGCTTTCCCTCGTCCCGGGATCGGAGACGCGAACGAGCTTCGGATAGCGGACATTCCCCCCTGCCATCAATTCCGCAAAACTGCCGTACGTCGTGTACGGCGGATCATCCTGTGCTCCGCCGTCCTCAGATTCCCACGCCCCCAAGTCGAGGCGTCCCCGGCGCGGCCGCCCGCGAATGTCGTCAGTCACTTCCGGCAAAGAGACCCCCTGATCGATGGCCTTGGCCGCCGCTGCCGCGAGTGCCAGGTTCCCCGAGGCTGGATCCACGAAGTAGCCCTCCAGCCGGCCCGTGAGGTTTTGGCGTAGGTCCGCCTCGCCACCCTCCAGCCGGATCTCGCCGTGCACCAGGTTGTTCACGATCTCCGTGCGCGCGGTCCCCGTTCCCACGCGGATACCCCGGCTCCAATTGCGCTCGGGCCGCCAGATGGAATTGTTATGGACCTTGATGCCATCCGCGTACCAAAGCTCGATCCCGCAGTCCGGCCCGCCAACGATGAAATTGTTGCGGATGATCCCATCGCGGACATAGATGAGCCGCTCGCCGGCACGATTGGCCGTGGACTGGCCGGGATTGCCGAAGGCCACGCCCCGGTCGCAGTCGATGATAAGGTTGCGCTCCACCGTGACCGCTCGCGAGCGCACCCAGATGAAGATCGCAGCCCGTCCCCCACCGTTTCGTCCCTTGATATTGCGAAAGATATTGTCGCTGAAGGTCCAGCCCTCCAGGGCCATCATGTCGATCGCGGCGATGTAGTCGCCTCCATACAGCCAGTTGGCCGGCGGGATTTTCGTGTTCTCGAACCGACAGCAGCGGACGGAGCCTTTCACCGCATGGACGTTCGGGTCCTGTCCTGCCGAACCCTTGATGGCCCGCACGCCGATGTCCCGGAACCGGCAGTTGTAGATGTGAATATCCTTCGGCGCATTTTCCGCTTCGACTTTGATCCCGTACGACCGGCAGTCGGTGAAAGTCAGATCGGCAATGGTCACTCCCTCGCAGCGGCCGATGTGCAGGATGTCATCATTCTGAGCCCCGCTGTCCCACCCCTTGCCGCTGAGGACTACCTGGGCGGGGTCGCCGCCGGCGCTGCGAAGCGTAATATCCTTCTTTCCCCGCAGGACAATGACGCGCGGCACCTTGTAATGACCCTCGGCCAGGAGAATCGTGCCCCCCGCCCCGACGCGCTCCACGGCGGCGAGCAATTCGTCCACGGTCGCCACGCGGATCGCCTCTCCCGCCGGCGGTGGCAGCGGCGCGGCCCTGGGAAACCACGCCGGCGCCTCCTTCGTAGGGTGGGCTGTGCCCACCAATTCCCCTGGGGTGGATATGAACGATGGAGTACGAACTCCCGCGTTTGAGACGAGAGCGACAACGAGGATGAATGATGGCAGCGTCATGGTCCCTTCTCCTTCTTGTCCGAGTCCGGCAGCACCGCCGCACAGGCGCGGCGCACGTACTCCTCGTAGGCCCACTCGCCGCTGGCACCGGTCTGGCGGGTGATGACCAGATCGAGACTGGGCACGAACGCGATGAGTTGGCCGCCGGAGCCGGGTTTGTACCGAGCGTCGGCGGGAATGCCGCCACCGGCAGTGACGCCGCCGCGCACGGCCGGCAACTCCCAGCCATGGGAGAAAGTCTGCGGATTGAACTTCCAGCGCATCTCCGGGCTGGTGACGTTGTGCGTGGAGGCGGCGGTCTGGTCCACGAACCACTTCGGGATGACTTGCCGGTCGCCCCAGCGTCCCTCGCGCAGCATGCAGTAGGCAATGCGCGCGAGGTCGCGGGCGGGCATACCCAATCCATGCGTCGGATGCCGGCCGATCTTCTCACCACCGTCGAAATATTGGAACCACCAATGCTCGATCCCCAGCGGTTGGAAGAGCGCTTCGACGGCGAACCGGTCATAGGGTTTGCCGGTGACCGTCTCGCACACCAGCGCGGCGTGGTGGAGAGCATGCGTGGAGTAGCCGCAGGCCGTGCCGGGATCGAAGGCCAGCTTCGCCGTACGCGGATCGCCGCTGTGGCCGAGCACGTATTCCCAGGTGCCGTCGTTAGGAGCGCCGATGGCTTCAGGGCACAAACCCGACGTGTGATTGAGCAACTGCTTGACCGTGATCTGTGCCTTGCGCGAATCGCTCAGCGGCTGGGCCCAGGGGATGAATTGAAATGCGGGATCGTCGAAGGTCATCTTCTTCGGCGTCAGTCCCTGTTGGCTTTGCTCCGAGGCGATTGCCAACACCGTCGCGCAGACGGCCTTGGAGACGGAGGCGACCCGGCGGGAGTCGGTTTTGGCGCTATTGCCGCGTTCGACCTCCAGCACAATGTAGCCGCGGCGAATCACGACCGCCGCAAAGTTGCGCTGGTCGCTCTGGAGCAGCCACTCCTTCAATTCGTTCAATTTCGCCGGGTCCACGCCGCCGATTTTGCGGATCTCCTCGGGCTTGTTGAGCATTCGCCAGCCTCCCTGGGATTCCGACGGCGGAAAGTAGGGTGCGTACGACGCACCGCCTCTTGATGCTGCAGGCGGTTGAATGGTGCGCAATACCGGCTCGGAAGAAATCTGCACAACGATCCGTCGATATGCGGCCAGCGGCGGGGTCCCGTCGTCATGCACGACAAGGACGACATGGATGGTCCTGCCGGCGGCGTCGCGCGGAACGGGTAAAGCGGTGCGGGACGATGAGGCGTTCGCCAGCGATACGTCGCCCGCATAGGTGCCGGTCTCACGATAGATAAGCCACTCGTAGGTGAGCTTGTTGCCGTCGGGGTCGCGCGAGAGGCCGGCGTCGAGCGGCACCTCATCGCCAAGCCGAGCAGTGATTCGCAGGATTTCTTTTCCATCCAGGCCGTTCACTACGGCGTGAGGGGCATGGTTTGCCTTCTGTGGCGATTTCACGCACCAATCGAGCCGCGCGCGAAAGTCATTCTGCAAATCGGTCGCCCAGCGTGCGAGCGTATTGTCGCGACTGTTCGTGCCGTTCCACGTGTCGATCGGGTTGGCCCAATAATACCGTTTGCCGGGAAAGTCCTCATTCAGGCCATAGCGCCCGGCCCAACTGCCCCAGAACGGCTCGTTCGGATCGTTCATCCCCGTCGGCACCAGATAGAGGAACGTCATCGTGTCGCCCTCTTTGCCCCAATGCGTGGTGTTCGTCGGGTACAGCTCGCCCAGCGGGCCGTGGCCGGTGAGAATATCCCGTCGGACATCGAACCCGCCCGCCTGGGAGGTCAGGGCGGAGAAACGATGGTACCAGCGCTTACCCTCGACCGGCGGCTCCAACGTGTTCACCCAGATCGGGAATGGCGGCGCGATGGTGGTGGTATGATCGCCGAACTTGTTCGCGGAGGAGAGCCGCAGTCTCGACTTGAAGCGCGCGTACCCTTCCGGCCCGCGCTCGCGCAGGACACGGTCCAGAGCCCGCTTGAGGTTGTTCACCGCGGCGCCGTTGTCCGTGCCCCAGTCCGAATACCACAGCGGACGCGGGTCCTCTTTGTCCACCGCGGCACTGATCAGGTTCACCGCGTCGTTGGTGTCGTTGTAGCCGGCGACCGTGCGCTGCCGGAGAAACTCCGTCGCGGGATACCGCGCATCGTGCTGCACGAGGTTGGGCCGGCACTGGCCATAAGCGTCGAGCAGCCGCCGCACGATGGCCAGGCCGCTATTCTCCGGATTCTTGTTCTCCGGGCGGCGTGTCGCCGGACGATTGGCGATGATCCCCTCGATGTCCCACTCGTTCGCATAGAGGAGAAATCGCACGAGCGATTGTTCGTCGTCCGGGTCGCCACCCGCGTCGGTCTCAATAAGCAACCGCCGTCGGCTGTCTGCCGTCGTGGCGATAGCCGTAGGGTGAGCTGTGCCCACCACCCGCTGCGTCTGCCCCTGGGAGTTGGTGGGCACAGCCCACCCTACGGAACCGGAGGACGCGGGACTATCAGAAGTCAGCCGCTTGATCGCGGTGTATACCTCGGGATCATCCGCCGCTCCGTGGAACGTGAAGGGGAAGTGCTGATTGAGCTCTACCAACATGAGACCCCAGGACGCCCCGTTGGCCACACACACTTCCGCGGCCCTGGCCCCCTCCCTGCCCTCCTTCGTGTCTTCGTTGCACACCATCGGCTTGCCAAACTTCTTCAGGGCGTCGATGCACGCCGGGATGTTTTCGATGGGGGTGGAGTTGAAGTGGATCAACAGGAAGTCGCTCGCCTCCGCGACGCCAGCGGCCAGCCGCCCACCGCCCAAACCGCTGGCCGACACCAGCAGCGTCGGTGAGGTCTGCCTGGCCAAGCGGATCAACTCGGCCATGCCCTCGGGAGTTTTCAGCAGACGATGGTCGAATCCGCTATGGCCGAACTCGTTGGCAATCTCCAGGACGACGTTGGTGAATCCGCTTTCCTTGACCCACTTCACGACATTCATCACGCCCGCGCGGACGGCGGCCTCCTCCTTGAGCACCTGGTCCTGGCGCTGGTAGAAGCAACCAAGGATCACGACCGCCCCACGGCGGTCGCACGCTTCGATGATGCGCCGCACGCGCTGCAGGTAGGAGTCCCGCAACGAACCGTCCGGGTTGAACGCGGAGTTCAGGGCCCCTTCGTAGCCGGTCGAGCCCCCTTGCAGGCAAACGGTAAACGCACGAACGCCGTGCGCGACGTAGCTGGGAATTTGCGCGATGAACTCATCCGTATTGGCATCGGGGTCGAAGTCGGACCGCTTGCGGTCTTCGAAGGCGGCGTTGACCATCCGCACGTTCATCAGCAATCCCTCGGCCTTCGTCCCCCGATACGTCACCTCATCGTTGAGAAACCACCGGCCGTCCCGAAGGGACACACGGGTCCGCGACGAGAACCGGTCCTTCACCTCGACGACAAGGTGCCCAACGGCATTCTCTCCACGTCCGTTGCTTCGCTCGACCCGCACGACATAGCTGCCCGGCTGGGCGTAACGGTGCTCGGTCACCGCGTAGCCATCTTTCGCATGCACGTTGGCGTTGCCGTCGGACCGCACGCGCACCGAGGCGCTCCCGTCCCCGAAGTCCCACCGCTCCTCGCCGTCTGTGGTGCGGAAGGTCCGCACTTTGAGCGTGACGGCATCCCCAGGCCCGACGTTGGTCGTCGGGAAGTAGGCCGCATGGATGGAGGGCGGCAGCCGATCGGGCTGGGAGAGATCCTGCACCTCCACCACGGCGAAATCCCACGCCACTTGGCCTTCGCTGTCCGTGACTCTGACGATTTCGCTGTACGTGCCCGGCTGCTTGTAGATGCGCTCGACAGCGGGTCCCAAGGCCGTGCCGCCGTCGGTGAATGTCCACTCGTAACGTGCGATCTTCCCCGCCGCACTCCAGGATTTCGTGCCGTCCAGTACAACCTTCTCACCCACCGTCACAAGCTGATGCGGGCGCGCCACGGCCAGGATCCTGGGCCGGTATTCCTGCTGATAGGCTTGCCAGGCGTACGCGTAGGCATCCTGAATGCCCCACGCGCCGGAAGGCTGGCGGCTGGTGATGTCGAAATGCAGGTGGGACCAGCCGCCGCTGCCGCCCTCCTTGCCCAGCAGGCCGATCCGCTCGCCCATCCGCACCCGCTGGCCTGGTTTGACCTCGATGGTCATCAAATGGCTGTAACGATAGTACCAGCCCCGGCCGTCGACAACATAGATGACATCATAGCGGGGCTGGGCCGGTGAATCCTTGTACTCCGGCAGAGTCTGACCGGCGGCGCTGACGACCAGCCCATCCGTAGCGGCCACGACCTCCACGAGCCCCTCGGCCCCGCCGAAGTCAAGGCCGTAGTGGTAGTAGATGTCCTTCTGGGCGGGCAGCTCGGCGCCGTTGACGTAGCAGGGCTCATTGGCCATCTGGGTGTCGCTGACAAGCCATCGCTGCCGGACCGGATACGCGAAGGTGCCAGGCTGAATCCAGGGCGAGCCGGCCAGCCAGAGCCGCAGACGTGCGTCCTTCTGCAACGCCCAGGCATTCTGTTGACTGTCGCGGACGAGATAGCCCTTGGTAATCGGGCAGTCGATCTGCACACCAGCCATCAGCACCGGCAGATGGTAGGTGGCCGAGATGAGGGTCAGGGAGGTTCCGTTCACCTCGACCGTCACTCTCGCCTCGCGCACCGCCTTACGCAATGGGTCGCGGGCCTCCTGCACGTTGACCAGCTTGACGCGGGCCTTCGAGCCATCGGCCAACTCGACTTCCTGCGTTTCTCCGACGTCCAAATCCACCGTTCGGACCAGGGGATTGATCGCCGCCGGCAATCCCTCGGCCCTCGCTTGTTGTGACGTACCCTGCGCCCAAGCGGCCCTCGCTCCGACGCCGCCCACGATCAAGGCCAGCAGCACGGTCGCGGTAAATCGCGTGTGTTTCATTCCTTCTCTCCTGCTTCAATCAGACCGTAGAGGGTAAGCATGGTCGGCTCGGGTATGGGGCCGGAACGCGGCTTGTCGCGGTTCGAGCCGAGGGATTCCCAGCGCAGAACATAGCGGCGGTCGCGGTCCGGCTTCTCCGTGATGTCGGAGGCCCAGCGCACGCCCATCCCCGGGAACTTCGTTTTGGGCTTGGTCAACTCCGGCGGATAGCGAGCCGGCAGCGTGATAGTGCACGTGATTTGTAGCGCCGCCGGATCGAGCAGCCACGTGCCGGAGCCGTATTTGACATGGGACCAGGATTGTACGAGGCGCCCGTCGGGAAGAGTCTGCACCGGTCCGGCTCCCAGTGCGGCGGAAATCGAGCCGCCGCCTTCAAAACTCCAGCGGTAATCCCAGTGACTGACCTGGCGAATGGCCCAGGCCCCATTTTCCCATCGGGCGAGGTAGATTTGACTGTTCCCATTCTTGTCATAGTTGTGGTACTGGATGATGGCCCGGTGAGCGGGATCGAACCCGACGCCAAAGCCCATGTTAATCATGCCGCGGTTGGCGGGGGTCGGGTCCACGACCACATCGAGGTTGTCCGGCGTGATCGGAAGGGAGACAGGCCTTCCTCCCGCGGTTTCCCAGTGCTTGAGGTCGCGGCTGCGGGCATACGAGAGGTGGAGGTTGCTGCGACAATCGGGAGTTTCCCGCCACATCCATACGAGATGGAAGTAGCCGTCAGGCCCGCGCCGGATGTCGGCCGGATAGGCGTTCATGCTCCGGCTGGTTCCGTCGAGCAAAGGCGTATCGACGTAGCGGGTCCAGGTGCGCGTGGCCTCGTCATACACATTGACCAGGGTCCGGCCATCACCACTTTTCCCATCGCGGTACATGAACAGCAGAGCACCCTCGGCCGTGCGGAAGAACTCCGGGTAGGTGACGCGCTTCTCCGCGTCGCCCGCCATCACCGGCACGCGCCGCAGGGAGTTCACATCGAACGGTTGGTCGGACCGGACGTACACCAGCGGCGCGACGTGCATATTACCGCAGACGTGCAGGCACCCCGCGCGGTCAACCGCCATTGTCACGTAGTTATGCGAGTCCCAGCCGAGCGTCGAATCCAGTTTCGCCAACGTCCAGCGTCTTTCGCCCAGCTTGCGGCCGGCCACGGTCATACGACGCGCGGCATCGTAATAGGCAGCGAACTGACGATCCCCATGAGTCAGGAGACAAAAGCCGACGCGGTGCCCCGCCCAGACCCGCTCGATTTCCACCGCTTCGAGAATCCTGGGATCGGCCGCGGCCTCTGCCGCGCAGGCTCGCGACGACAGCTCGATCACGACAGCCCCAAGCAAGAGAAGAACGGCATGGCGATGGATTTGTGGGGGGTTCGGGGGGTTCCGGTTGTCCTGCTCACTGGGAGCGGTTGTGTTGCACATTCCACGCAAACCCTCAAGGTACGAAGGACGACAGAGCCTTCTTCACAACGCCTGTTGTAACAGAGCAAACCCCGCCCGGCAACCCCTCGTATTGGTAACCTTATCCTCCAAGCTTCCCAGGACTCGTATGGTCGAGTAGAATACGCACCGGATTCGTCGCGTGTCGCGCGGGACCTGTCGTGCGCAAGTCCCGTGCGAGGCCCGGCGCGGAACGCAGGACGCAGAACGCACGAGGAAAGGCATAGACAGGATCATGGCAAAAGACAAGACGCCCCCACGGGCCGCGGCCCAACGGGGGCATTCCGGCAAATCACAGTATCTCTGCGGCAAGCGGATTCTTCCGGAGCCGATCTCCGGAGCGACCGATATCGTGCAATTAGTCGACGGGATGGACGCCTACAACGGCGGCCGTCTGCGGGCCGCCTGTCATCTGCTGCGGGACCGGTATTCCCAGAACGACGTGACCATCGGTCTGAGTTTGGCCGGGGCCCTGACGCCGGCAGGACTGGGACCGTCCGCGATCATTCCGTTGATGAATCATGGCTTCGTGGACTGGATCACGGCGACCGGCGCCAACATGTATCACGACATGCATTTCGCCTTCGACCTGCCGATGCACCGGGGCAGCCACAACGTCGATGACGCGGACCTGCGGGATAAGGGCGTCACCCGCATCTACGATATTCTGTTCGACTATAACGTTTTGATAGAGACCGACCGGCGGCTGCGGCACATCCTTGTCCGCCCGGAATTCCAGAAGGAGATGGGCACGCGAGAATTCTACCACCATCTGGGCAAGATTCTCTCCGAGCACGAGCAGAAGAATGGCACAGGCCAGGTGAGCATCCTGGCGGCCGCCTATCGCAATGGGATTCCCGTCTTTACTTCGTCCCCGGGCGACTCCTCCATCGGAATGAACTTAGCGTCCCTCGAACTGCTGGCGGAAGCAACGGGCCTCCAAGACCTGTTCAAGCTCAAGATCAACCCTAGCATCGACGTGAACGACTCGACCGCCATCATCCTGAACGCCAAGAAGTATGAAAAGGGCAAGACCGGTGTCATCCTGATCGGCGGGGGCAGTCCGAAGAATTTCATGCTCCAGACAGAGCCGCAGATTCAGGAAGTCCTAATGATCCCGGAGGTGGGCCAGGATTACGACATCAACGTGACAGACGCCCGGCCTGATACGGGCGGACTGTCAGGTGCCCCTCCCAGCGAAGCCGCAAGCTGGGGCAAAATCGACCCAACGAGATTAGAGGAAACGGCAACGGCCTATTTGGATGTCACGGTGGCATTTCCCCTGATGGTTGCCTATGTGAAGCAGACTACCCGACCCAAGAAGCAAAAAAGGCTGTACCATCGGGGGGCAGAATTGCATCAAAAGCTAATGACATCTTACCTGGAAAATAGTCGAGAGGTAGAACAACTGAAAAGACTCCTCAAGAAGCTATCGCCCTGAGACACAGGAGAACAATAAGATGGACAGTGAAAGGCACGGTACAAGACGCCCTTGTTCACATGGGACCATGGAAAGACAACGGTGTGGATCGCGGTAGCCCGGCTCGTTTGTGAGACTCAGATGGAAGACCAACGCACCTATCAGCCTCTCGTTTCCAGCAGGGATCCTGCTTTCGATGAATTCTTTGCGATTTATGTGGAGTCGATCCCGTTGTGGGAGCGAAAGACGAGAGCGCAGATCTCTGAAATTGTCACGAGACCTGATTACAGGGTTCTGCTTATAAAAAAGGAGAACACGATGGTTCTGGGATTCAGCATGTTGTTCACCCCGGCCCAGGAATCGTTTTGCCTCTTGGAGTACATGGCTGTTCATCCCGCGTATCGAAACTTGGGACTGGGTGGGCAGCTGTTTCTACGCACCTTCGAGGATTTCGTCTTTCACGATGGGACTGTATCCGGTGTGCTGGAAGTTGATTCTGACCGCGAGCCATCTTCTGACCAGGATATTAGGAGGAGGAGACAGCGTTTCTATCGGAGGTTGGGTTGTTTGCGCATTGCTGAGCTTTCGTACGTGTTGCCATTATCTGTGGAAGATTCTCCCCCACAGATGGACCTTATGGTGTATTTTCCGGATGGCGTCTCTTTCTTGCGCAAGGCTCAGTTGAGACACTGGCTGGAGGTAATATACAGCAAGGTCTACAACTGTTCGCCCAACGATCCGCGGATAGTCCGTATGATGGAACCTGTCAATGACCCTGTAAAGCTGGTATGATCGGGCGTACCTCGAGGAGAAACAGACATGGATATTTTCTTTAACGATACGTATCGCACGATGTGGGCCGCTGGTGGAGTCTTCTTCCAGGGCGTCGCTTCGATCTTGGCCATCGCGGCTCTGATCTATTCCATGACGGGATTCAGGCAATCCCTGCAGAGCGCCTACTACACCGAGTTAGACTCGATGTACTTCGATCTTTTGAGAGTCGCTATGGACAAGGCGGACCTCAACAACCCTGAATCGATTCTCTCCGAGGACCAGAAGGCAGGATATGATATCTACGCTTTCATGATGTACAATTTCCTTGAGACGATTTACGATCGTTGCGGTCACAACAGGCATCTGTGCGATACGTAGCATCCGGTGGTTCTTGTGGAAGATCGCAAGCATAGGAAATGGTTTGATGACCCGCGCAATTACGATAAATTCAAGCCTAGATTTCATGCGTTCATCCGGGAGTTTAGGCGGAACCGGAGCGGTGATTATCTCCCTGAAGCTGCATCACAGGCCCCAGCGCAACCAAGTGCTCCCACGGAAGACGCCCCCCGTCAGCAAGGCTAGCATTCTAAGGCTTCACGATGAGATGAAAGGATCATCTGATCTGTTCGATCTGGGGCTGGTGGTCGAGGGACTGAGCTTTCACGTCGGGAGCCAGTGTACCACGTTTGACAACTACACGGCCGCCCTGGATATCGCCGCGCAGATTCTGCACGATGCCCGCCAGAGGGGCTACCAGGTGAAGATCGTGGACATCGGCGGCGGGTTCCCCGTTCCGTATGATTCCCAGGTCCCGCAGTTTGAGAAACTCGCCGGGATCATCAACGCCGAGTGCGAGAGGCTCTTCCCCCGGGATGTGGAGCTCATTGCCGAGCCGGGACGGTTCATGGTGGCCACGGCCGCCGTGTTGGTCTCCGAGATTGTGGGCAAGGCTCGGAGAGACGGCAAGATCTTCTACTATATCAACGATGGGGTCTATCAGACGTTCTCCGGCGTGGTCTACGACCATTGGATTCCCAATTTCCATTCGTTCAAGTCCGGCCGGACCGAAGTGTGCGCCGTCGTCGGACCCACCTGTGACAGCTTCGACAAGATCTCCCTTTCGGAGCAGCTTCCGGCGGACCTGCAAATCGGCGACTACCTGTACACAGAGAACATCGGCGCCTACAGCATCGCTTCCTCCACAAGATTCAACGGTTTCGAGGGCGCTAAAATCCTGCACCGTAAGGGCGAATAATCATCCGCCCCTACCCGCGTGCTCGCAAAGGAAGGGGGTCGGCCCATGATCCATCGAATTCAGATTCGCATTTGCTCTGCCGCGGCGGCCCTGCTGCTGGGCTTGTCCTGCCTCTGCCAAGCCGCCGGACCGATATCCGAATTGGAGAAGGGGTTCGCCTCTCCGCCGGAATCCGCCCGGCCGTGGGTGTACTGGTTCTGGTTGAACGGCAATATCACCCGCGCGGGCATCACGGCGGACTTGGAGGCCATGAAGCGGGTGGGCATCGGTGGCGTGCTCATCATGGAGGTGGACCAGGGCGCACCCCTGGGGCCGGTAGCGTTCATGAGTCCCCAATGGCGGGAGTTGTTCCAGCACGTCGTCCGTGAGGCCCAGCGGCTGGGGCTGGAAGTGAACATGAACGACGACGCCGGCTGGAACGGCAGCGGTGGCCCCTGGATCAAGCCGGAACAGTCCATGCAGAAGGTCGTCTGGAGCGAGACGAATCTGGAAGGGCCGAGGCGATTCGACGGAGCACTCCCCCAGCCCAAGGCAGTCGCGGGATATTATCGCGACCTCACGGTGCTGGCCTTTCCTGCTCCGGGGGACTTCCGGATCGACAACATCCAGGGCAAGGCAGCTTACGAGCGCCGCGGGGTGGGCCCGGCGAGCGAGAAGAAGCTCCCGCCGGAGATGGTGATCGACCGCGCCCGCATCGTCGATCTCAGCACATCGATGGACAAAGAGGGCAGGCTCGCGTGGGACGTGCTGGCTGGCAGGTGGACGGTGCTCCGCATCGGCCACACCTCCACCGGGGTGACGAACGCCCCCTCGCCGGCCAGCGGACGGGGTCTGGAGTGCGACAAGCTGAGTAAGGAAGGGATCGAGGCCCAGTTCGCCGGCATGATGGGCCCGCTCATTGCCGACGCCGGCAGTGCCGCGGGCAAGACCCTGGTCGCGACGCATATCGACAGTTGGGAGAACGGTGCGCAGAACTGGACCGTGCGGATGCGGGAGGAGTTTCAGCAGCGGCGCGGCTATGACCTTCTCCCGTTTCTGCCGGTCCTGTCGGGCCGGGTGGTGGAGAGTCTGGAGGTCTCGGAGCGGTTCCTGTGGGACCTGCGGCAGACAGTCTCGGACCTGGTCGTCGAGAACTATGCCGGCCACATGGCAAAGCTCGCCCAACAGCACGGGCTGCGCCTTTCGATCGAGGCCTACGGCGGCCCGTGCGACGACATGACCTATGCCGGCCGGGCCGATGAGCCGATGGGTGAATTCTGGATCGGTGGCGGCGCCTTCGAGACCTGCAAGGGAATGGCTTCCGCGGCGCACACGTACGGCAAGCGAATTCTGGGCGCGGAAGCGTTCACGGCGGACAACCGCGAACGCTGGCTCCAGCATCCGGGCACCATCAAGGCCCTCGGCGACCGGGCCTTCTGCGAGGGCGTGAACCGCTTTGTGTTCCACCGCTATGCCATGCAGCCGTGGCTGGGCTACAGGCCCGGGATGACCATGGGCCCCTGGGGCCTTCATTACGAACGCACCGAAACGTGGTGGGAGCAGGCGCGGCCGTGGCACGAGTATCTCACACGCTGCCAGTATCTGCTGCGGCAGGGCCGGTTTGTCGCGGACCTCTGTTATCTGCAGCCCGAAGGCTCGCCCCAGGGCTTCCAGAGCCACAGGCGCAGCGGCTACGACTATGACAATTGCCCGCCGGAGGTCGTGCTCACACGCATGTCGGTACGGGACGGGCGGCTCGTTCTTCCCGACGGCATGAGCTATCGCCTGCTCGTGCTGCCCCAGGCCACCACCATGACGCCGGCGCTGCTGTACAAAGTCAAGGACTTGGTCGAGGCGGGCGCCACGGTCCTCGGCCCACGACCGGTGAAGTCCCCCAGCCTGTCCAATTACCCGAAGTGCGACGAAGACGTGAGGCAGCTTGCCCAGGACCTGTGGGGCGACTGCGACGGCCAGAGCGTGAAAGAGCACGCCTTCGGCAAAGGCAAGATCGTATGGGGACCTACACCCGAAGAGACCCTGGCGAAGATGGACGTGCCACCGGACTTCACGGCAGGTCCCTTCGTCCGCTGGATTCATCGCAGCGTCGACGGTGCAGAGATCTACTTCGTCGCCTGCGCGGGCCAACAACCCACGGAGACGCTCTGCGCGTTCCGCGTGGAAGGGAAGCAACCTGAGTTCTGGCAACCCGAAACGGGACGGATCGAGCCGGCCGCCATGTACGAACAGGCCCAAGGCGTCACACGTGTTCCGATTCATTTCGAGCCGGGTGGCTCCGTGTTCGTGGTGTTCCGTCAGAGCACGGAACGGTTCGATTCTGTCGTGAGCGTGACGCGTGACGGCCAGCCGGTTTTGCCGGCCCCGGAACACAAGGCCAAGGTGGTCATCGAGAAGGCGGTCTACGGCGTTCTGAGCGATCTCAGCCGCACACGCGACGTGCGCGCCAAGCTCCAGGCCGTCGTCGATGGCGGCGAGTTGAGTTTCCAGGCCGCACGAATGGCCCAGGGCGACGATCCGGCCTACGGGATCGTCAAGACGCTGATCGTCGAGTACACCGCCGATGGGAAGCCTTTCAAGGTCAGCAGCACAGATCCGGAAGAAATCACTCTTGTCACATCCACCGGGTCCGAGCAGGTGATTGCGGTCCATCGAGGATCGGACGGTCGGATATATCTGAAAGCATGGCAGCCGGGCGGGTATGAATTGAAAACCGCCTCCGGGCGAACGCTGCGCGGTGAGACGCCGGCCCTGCCCCAGCCGCTGGAGATTGCCGGCTCGTGGCAGTTGCGTTTCCCGCCGAACGCCGGAGCACCGGAACAGGTGAGCTTGGAGAAGCTGGCCTCGTGGAGCGAGCACAGCTCCCCCGGCGTGAAGTACTTCTCCGGCACAGCGACCTACACGAAGACCATCGCGATCCCGCCCCAGATGCTCGGCGAGAACCGGCATTTGATTCTGGACCTGGGCAACGTCCAAGTCGTGGCACAGGTGAAGCTCAACGGCAAGGACCTCGGCACCCTGTGGAAATCACCCTACCGCGTGGAGATCACTGACGCCGTGAAGCCCGGGGAGAACGCGTTGGAAGTGAGGGTCACCAACCTCTGGGTGAACCGGATGATCGGCGACGAGACCATGCCCGAAGATAGCTCGCGCAAACCCGACGGAACGCTCAAAGAATGGCCGCCGTGGGTCCAAAAAGGTAAGCCGAGCCCCACGGGGCGATATACGTTCACCAGTTGGCGCTTGTGGAAAGCCGGTGATCCGCTCCTGGAGTCCGGACTGCTGGGGCCGGTGACGCTGCGGGCCGCCGCGCAGGTGACCGTGAAGTAGTCGCCGGTCTTCTCTTGATTCAGGCAGCCGTATATGCTATAATTCCGGGTAATGCCGGGAAGGGACCCCAAACGCGACACGTCGCGTTTGGGAACCCAATTGAGCTTCGTCTCGGTGACAGTCCCCGACGCGCAGCGGCGCCGCGGGGCGTTGCACGGGCGTGGGCAGGATGCCCCTGTTACCCATGGGCAAGATGCCCATGTTACTGGGATCCCTCACATGAGAGCTTTGCCGACTTCAGCCATCCTCGTTGTTCTCTTCCTCCTCGGCCCCTCCCCCCTGCTCCGTTCGGAGGATCGCTTCGAAATCAGCGAATTCATGGCGGTGAATGTCAATGGCCTGGATGATGAGGACCGGGACGAAATGGATTGGGTCGAGATCCACAACGCCGGCGCCAGCAGTGCGAGTCTGGAAGGCTGGTTCCTGACGGATAATCCCAAGGACCTGACCAAGTGGAAGTTTCCGGCCGTGGCGCTGGAGGCCGATGCCTACCTGGTCGTATTCGCCTCCGGCAAGAACCGGAAGGACCCGGCCCGCGAGCTGCACACGAATTTCAAGTTGAGCGCATCCGGCGAGTACCTGGGGCTGGTCCGGCCCGACAAGGTCACGGTCGCCTCAGCATTCGCCCCGGCCTATCCGATCCAGGCGCCCGACGTGTCCTACGGCCTCAATCGGGCGGCGTCGGAGAAGGTGCTACTGGCGCCGGGGGCGCCGGCCAAGGCGATGGTGCCGTCGAACGATGCGCTGGAACCCCCACCGGGGACAGATGTCCTGCGTCCCTGGACGCTGGAGGATTGCGACGATTCCGCCTGGCTCTCCGGCACCACGGGGGTCGGCTTCGGCTATGCGAGCCCGATCGGGCTGAATGTCTCCGCCATGCGCAACGTGAACCAGACGGTCTACGTTCGGGTCCCGTTTGTCGTGGAGGACCCCTCCGTGATTCGGGGCCTGACCTTGCGGATGCAGTTCGATGACGGGATGATCGCCTATATCAACGGGCATGAGGTGGCGCGGGACAACGCCCCGGACGTCGAGACGTGGAACGCCGGCGCCACCGCCAATTGGCCCAACAACCGGACCGTGCCATCGAAGGATTTCAGCATTCGCCGGTTTGATTCTCTCCACGTGGGGACGAATGTCCTGGCAGTGCAGGGCTTGAACGAGAGCATGAGCAGTCCCGATTTGATGGTCACGCCGGAACTGCGGGCGAGCGTAGCGGAAAAAGTGGCGACCTTGCGCTACTTCCCGGTGCCGACGCCCGGCCAACCCAACAATACCGGCGTCGAGGTCCTGGGACCGATCATCTCTGACGCCGATCACTCCCCGCCTATACCCGACGAGCGCGACGGCTTGCAGATCACCGCCCGCATCACGCCCAGCTTCGACCGCGTGGCCTCGGCCCAGTTGCGCTATCGGGTGATGTTCGATGCGGAGGTGACGATTCCCCTGCTCGATGACGGGAAAAGCGGCGACGGGGCCGCCGGCGATGAAATCTATGGGGCGCGGATTCCCGCCCGCACGTTCAAGGCGGGGCAGATGGTGCGCTGGGCCGTCGTCGCCACGGACACCGCCGGACGGGACTCGCGGTTCCCGGCCTTCCTCGATCCGCTGAACTCACCGCAGTATTCCGGTACGGTCGTCGCGAACCCGAGCCTGACGAATCCCCTGCCGGTGCTGCACTGGTTCATCGAGAATCCCAACGCGGCCAATACCGATGCCGGCACCCGTTGCTCGCTCTTTTTCGACGGGGAGTTCTACGACAACGTCGGGATCTACATCCACGGCCAGTCCAGCCGGGGATTCCCCAAGAAGAGCTACAATATCGACCTGAATCGCGGCCACAACTTCAAATGGGCCCCAGGCCAGCCGCGTGCCGACGACATCAACCTGATGACGACCTACCCGGACAAGGCCCACATGCGCAATATCCTGGCCTATGAGACCTACCGGGACGCGGGCTGCCCGTACCATTGGGTGTTCCCCGTGCGCGTGCAGCAAAACGGCGAGTTCTGGGGCACCGCGCACATAATGGAGAACGGCGATGAGGACTGGCTGATCCGCCTGGGACTCAACAGCGAGGGGGCCCTGTACAAAATGTACAACACGTTCACCAGTGTGGGCAATGCCACCAGTGGCATAGAAAAGAAGACGCGCAAGAACGAGGATAGCACAGACCTGGTGGATCTCTTCAACGGCATCAGTCTCTCGGGCGAACCGCTTCGCCAGTACCTCTACGACAACGTGGACGTCGCTCAGACCGTCAACTTCCTGGCGGCCCGCGTCCTCACGGGGGACGTCGACTGCTGCCACAAGAACTACTATCTCTATCGCGACACCAACCGCAGCGGCGAATGGCAGATGTGGCCGTGGGACGTGGACTTGAGCTTTGGCCGGGTCTGGACCAGCGCGATGACCTATTGGGACCAAACCCTCAATTTCAACACGTCCCTGTTCACGGGCAACAACAACCGCCTGCCGCAAGTGATCTTCAATACCCCCGAAATGCGGCAAATGTACCTGCGGCGGCTGCGCACGCTCATGGACGAATTGCTCAAGTCCGCCCCCACCTACGTGCCACCACCGCCGACTCCGGTGCCGGGACCGACTCCCCGGCCGCGCGGTGGTGCGGGGGCCGCCCCGATTGCGGCCGCGGCGGAGCCCAACGTCCCTCTCGATACGCACTACGAGCCGCGGATTGATGAGTTGGCAGCCCAGATCGCCCCGGATGCGGCCCTGGACGCCGCCAAGTGGAACTCGCATGCCTGGGGCAACGGGTCCACGGCCCCGAACCATCCGCAACCGTACGCGGATGCCGTCAAAGAGCTGCGAGACTCCTATCTGCCCCAACGACGCCGGCAGTTGTTCACCGGCTTGGCCGGCGGGGCCGCCGAAATCCCCGGCCCCCAGCCCGCCGGCACCACCGTCTCAATCGCCGCCGCCGAGATCACCCCCCCCAGGGGCAGCGCGGACGAAGGATACGTCCAACTGCAGAATCCTAATTCCTTCGCCGTGGATATCTCCAGTTGGATCTTGATCGCGGATGGCAACGCCAAAGCCCCTCTCTACACGTTCCGAGGCGGCACGGTCATTCCCGCCAATGGCATTCTGTACGTGGCGGCCAATCGGGTCGCCTTCCGCGCCCGCCGGACCTCCCCCACCGGCGGCCAGGCTCTGTTCGTCGTGGGCGACTATGGCTACCGGCTTCCGGTTTTGGGACAGACCCTCGAGTTGATCGATCGGCAGGGAGCGAAGGTGGCTTCGATAACGAAATGAAGTCGATGGTCCTTAGCATCACGTTCCTCCTGGCCCTGAGCAGTTCCGCCGGAACAGGGCTGCCGACGTACGTCGACCGGCCCTTCATGCAGGACTCCAGCGAGAAGATCCCGCTCGCGCCACAGACCGGCGACGTAAAGCCGCTGAAAGTGCGCGCGGATCGAAACGGGCGGATCGTCGTCCTATCCGACAAGGGTCTTCTCCAAGTCGATGCCGGCACGCTCAAACCGGACCGCCAGTATCGTCCTCTTACGGATATGCAGATCAAGGACGTAGAGGTGTTTCAGAACCAATTTGTATATCTGACGGATCGCTACGTTCTGAGCAACGCTTGGGCCGGACAACTCCAATCGGCCCATGCCATATCCGGAGTGAGGCTGCTGACGAGCGACGGGAGAGATGAACTTATCGTAGTTGGAGAGGACGATGCTATACGCCTTCATCAAGGCGGTCGGATTCAGGATTGGCGAGTCAATGTAGCCGGGATCAAGCAAGCGGTGTTCGACGCGAAAAGGAACCGATGGTTAGCACTAACAGAGGATCGGCTCCTGAGGCTGGGATCGGGTGGCACGACCCAACCGGTCTTCACACGCAAAGGCCTGAGCTGCCTCGCGTTTCCTCGCGATTACAGCACACTCTTAGTCGGCACCACCGAGGGGTATCTTCGGCTGGATCCCAACTCGTTCAAGCCACAGTCAGATATTGTGACACGACTGCCATGTGCCGACATCCGATGTATCCGGGTCATTGACGAGACCATCTGGATGGGGACTCCCAGGGGGGCGTTCGCTCTCCGTCCGGATGGACGCACCGATTACTACGCGTCCAACCGGTGGCTCGTCAATGACGCTGTCGTTGATATCTGGCCCGGGCCGGACAGTTCCGTCCTGATTCTGAGCGAGACAGGATTGAGCGTCATCCATTTCCGGGAGACGACCCTTGCCAATAAGGCCCGGCACTTCGATCGACTCACGCGTCAACGGCACATCCGCAACGGATTCAGCAGCTCCCTGGCGATGAGCGAGCCCGGCAACGTGTCGACAGGGATGTTGATCGATTCGGACAACGATGGGCTGTGGACCGCGATGTACCTGGCAGGCGAGCTGTTTCGATATGCCGTCACCAAGTCCGACGATGCTTTGCGGAACTGCTACGAGTCCTTCGAGGCCATGGAGCGGCTGAGCCTTATCACCCCGATCAAGGGTTTCCCCGCCCGATCCTTCGAACGCGCCAGCTATCAAGTCGCCGACAAATCCCGTTGGCACGTCACCGAAGATGGGCGCTGGGCTTGGAAAGGGACCACCAGCAGCGATGAGATCGTCGGCCACTTCTTTGCCTATGCGATCTTCGCCGAGGTGGTGCCCGAGGAAGCGTGGCGGCAGCGGGCGATCGCGCTGATCGACGGCATCATGGACCACATCGTGCGCAACAACTGGTATCTGATCGACTACGACGGCAAGCCCACGCAGTGGGGCCGCTGGCATCCGGAATACGTCAACCGTTTCCCGCCGGGCGTGGGCGACCGCCGGCTCAATTCGGCCGAGATCGTCGCCTTTCTCCAGACGGCTTACCACTTCACGCGCAAAGACCTCTACCGGCAGAAGGCCCTCGAGCTGCTCAACGATCATGGCTATCTGGACAACATTACGGTGCCCGTGAAGAAGCTCAGCCGCGTCCCCGGCATCGACCTGACCACCGAGTGGAACCATTCGGACGACGAATTGGCGTTCCTGAGCTACTGGAACTTGTACCGATACGCCTTCACGCCGGAGCTGCGGGAGCAGTATCGCCGGGCCATTCGCGACCACTGGGAGATCGAGCGGCCGGAGAAAAATCCGCTCTGGAACTTCCTCTACGCCGCCACGGGGGCTGAACAATTCGACCTGGAAGAATCGATCTGGAGCCTGAAGGAATTCCCACTCGACATCATCAGTTGGACGGTCCGCAACAGCCCCCGCAAGGACGTGGAGATCCTCCCGCCCGACTTCCGGCATCAAAGCACCAAGACCGTGCTGCCGCCCGATGAGCGGCCGATGAGCAAGTACAACGGCAACGCCTTTCGCTTGGACGGCGGCGGCGACGGCCGGGAGGAATTCAGCGGGGACATCTTCCTCCTGCCCTACTGGCTGGGCCGGTATCTCGGGGTTATCGGGCCCGCCGCGACGCCGTGAGGTGTTTCTTCCGAAGTGTCATGGTGGACTGTGAGGTTTGAAGTTTGAAGTCGGAGATCGGCTCCCTGGCTTTCCTCAACTTCGCACTGGCAGCTTCAAACTTGAAACTTCAAACTCTCTTATGCCCTTACGGGCACACTACAAACCTGCTCGACGTTCCAGCCACGAACCGTCAGAAGAGGCATCTGCGCCCGCGCCGGGAAGGTGACGGCCACGGTCCTGGTCTCATTCGGCAGGAGGCTCACGTAGTTGTCCTGCCAGAGGACCGGCACGATGGGTTCGCCGGTATGCTCATCGGTAAGCAGCAACTCGATGAAAAAGGCGATCCTGCCGCTGCGGTTGGTCAATTCCACCGTGGCTTTTCGCCCGGTAGCCCTGATCCGATAAGCGATGTCGATCTGGGCCGGCGGCAGATGGTTGAGCATCGTCAGGTCGGCGTACTCCTTGCTGGGCGTATAGTATTCCCAGGGCTCGACTTTGGCCTGATAGTCCAGCACATCCGGTTTCGTGGAGAGCCAATAGAAGTTGCCTCCCAGTTCCTTGCCGTTCGCGTCCCGCAACCGCAGGCTGAGAAAATACGTGGTGCTGATATGGTCCAAGTGGGGAAGATCGAAGACTCTTTGCGATATCCCGCTGTCGGCATCCAGCGGCACGTGCGCCGCCAAGACAGGCTTGGACTCCATGTCATAGACCTGGATGTCGGCCTGGAGGTTGGTGGGGTGTGGGCGTCCGGGCGCGGTGAATAGCGCCTGCACATCTGGTGCAGCACCCGCCTTCTCTGCGGGCTGGCCCTGACGCTCGCCACCAACCTTGGAGAGAGTGGGCACAGCACGCCCGACGAAGTAGACGCTGTCGTTGCCGTAATGATAGACCAGTTGCAGCGGCTCGCAGGCTTTCTTGGCCCCGTAGAAGGCGCCGGTGGGCATCAGATACCAGTCGAAGAGTTGCCAATACAATTTCGGCCAAGCGGCGTTGAGCATCCATTGGATGACGCCGGTGGCCCGGCCCTGGTGGACGCGAAAGGCCTCGAACATCGGCCGCATCAGCTCGTAATTCAGCGTCTGCGCCTTGCGGGTGAATTCCTCGACCGAGCCTGCCGCACCGTACCTTCGGGCCAGCGCCTCGCGGTAGCGGTCCAGCGTGCGGAACTCGTTGAGCCCGCAATGAAAACCCCAGGATTCTCCCATCGGCCACAGATGGTCGGGCGGGATCATCTTCTTGAGACTCTCGAGTGTGGGAACGACGGCGCCGGGGGACGTCTCCGTATTGAAGCCATAGGCCCCGCCCCGCCGCGTGTCGGTGTACCAGTAGACCGGGGGCGTGTGGTCGTACGGCCCGAGCATTTTGACACCCGAGCTGCCGCTGACCTCGCTGGTCAACTCCTCCCGACACACGATCCGCTGCTCGCTGCCGACCCCGCCGGTCGAGGCCAGATAGGGACGCGTGGGATCGCACGAGCGGAAGATTTCGACGTACCTTTGCTCCAGGACGGGAGCCGGCAACTTGTCGCTCGCAACGGCCCAGGCGAAAATGCTGGGGTGATTCCGCAGGGACAGAAGCTGGTCGCGCCATGACCGGCTGACCAGCTCGATGTCCTCCGGCGCGGTCACGCCGCCATAGCGATCATCGACGGGCTTGCCGAGATACTGCTCGTGCTCCCACTGGCAGCTCCAGCCGACCATTACGAGGATGCCGTACTCGTCGCACAGGTCGTAAAGCATCTGGTCTTTGCCCCAGACTCCCTCGCAGCGAATGCAGTTGAGGTTCATGTGCCGCACGTATTGCAGCTCGGCCTCGATGGTCTGCGGCGTATCCGCCAGCAAGAGATCGTCGGTCCAGCCGGCCCCTCTGATCAGCACCGGCTTGCCATTGATCTTGAAGCCGCGATGGCCCTCCGGCGTGCGGTAATCCGCCACGTCGCGGATCCCGAAGCGGACGGTAGTGAGGTCGGAAACCTGCAAGCCCACCATGAAGCGAAGGTCCATGACCTGCAACGGAGACAAGCCCAGATCGTGCGGCCACCACAGGCGGGGGTTCTTGAGGAGTAATTGGGGATGCTGCTCGGCGGTGAGGACAATTCTCTTCGTGGCCCGCGCGCTCACGTAGATCTCCTGGCTCAGATGCATCCCCTCCATGCGAACGTCGAGGACGCCCCAGACCGCCCGATAGGCGTGGTTCACCAGGTCGGCACTGATGGTCAGGTGGGCCTCCGCCAGAGTCTCGACGTTCAGAGCGGTCCGCACGAACGGGTTCTCGATGGAGATACTCTCGCAGAAACGCAGCCGCACGGGCCGCACCAGTCCCATGTTGCGGTCCGGGGCCGGCGGATTCCAGTCCACGAATCCCAGCGTGAAATCCCCGGGCCGAGGCGGGATCACCTCCACGGCCAGCACATTCTCGCCCCGGACGATCATGCGCGAAATGTCGCATTGAAAACGCCGGAAAGCGCCCCTGGCTTCTTTGGCCGCCATGACCAGGTGACCGTTGAGCCAGATATTCGCGGCGTAATTGATGCCGTCCAACTCCAGGAGCACGGTCTTACGTGCCTCCGCCTCGGACAGCCGGAACTCCGTGCGGTACCACCAGGGCGACTCAAATAGCACGCGGGGCACCGCCCGGAGATTGGTCCCGGTATAGAGGTCCTCGTATCGGCCGCTTTCGACCAAGGCCCCCAGCACCGTGCCGGGCACGGACGCGGGCAGCCAATCCGCCGTGTGGAAGCCCGGTCGGGACACATCTTCGCCCAGGGCGCAGACCTCCCGCTCGGCTCGGAGCAGCCATCGCTCAGACAGGATCCTCTGGTGCTGAAGACCTTGTGATTCCACAGACCGGCGTCCTCTATTACCAACCGGAAAAGCCCGGCACGCATCTTATCGGCTGCGGTCCGGCAATTCAACAACAATTGAAGTGCCGGACAATATCTGGTAGCGTAGGGTCTTGCGAAAGCAACAGGTCGCTGCGAACGGAAAGGGTACGAGAATGAGCCGATTGGCACTCAAGGGTGGAACACCCGTGCGGAACATCAGGAGCAATCCTTGGCCGAAATGGCCCGTGTGGGACCAGCGAGAAGAGAAAGCCCTGCGGGAGGTGCTGCGCAGCGGCATTTGGTCCTACAACGGGCCCAAAGAGAGACGGTTCAATGATGCCTTTGCCAAATTCACGGGGACGAAATATGCCCTGTCGTTGGCGAACGGAACCGTGACGCTCCAATTGGCCCTGGAGGCGTGCGGCGTCGGGTACGGCGATGAGGTCATCGTTCCCGGCCTGACGTGGCAGGCGACCGCGGCCGCCGCTCTGGACATCAACGCCGTCCCTGTCCTCGTGGATGTCACGGAAGATACCTGGTGCCTCGACCCGGCCAAGGTCGAGGAAGCGATTACGCCGCGAACGAAGGCGATCATCCCGGTCCATCTCTACGGCAGCTTCGCGGATATGGATGCCATGGGGGCCCTCGCCCGCAAACATGGCCTGAAAGTCATCGAGGACTGTGCCCACAAGCACGGCGGCGCGTGGAAGGGAAAGAAGGCCGGCAGTATCGGTGATATCGGCAGTTTCAGCTTCCAGCTCTCCAAGCTGATGACCGCCGGCGAGGGCGGCGCCCTGACTACCAGCGACCCCCAGCTTTACGAAAGGCTGGACGCCCTGCGCAACTGCGGCCGAAGACCGGAGTTGGACGCGGCCAGGAAGGGGGAAGGCATCTACGGCTCGGAGGGCGACTTTATCCAGTCGGGCAACTATCGGATGACCGATTTCCAGGCCGCTCTGCTCCTGGAGCAACTGCGCCGACTGCCTCAGCATAACAAGAACCGTGACAGGAACGCCCAGTACTTCAACGCCCGATTGACGCAACTTCCGGGCGTCCTGCCGATGCGCCGGGACAAGAGGCAGACCGCCGAGGCCTACTACAACTTCTCTTTCCGGTATAAGCAGGAGCAGTTCAAGGGCCTGCCTGTTACCCGGTTCCGCGAGGCGCTATCCGCCGAGTTGGGCTGCCGCGTCGAGGCCAGCTATGAGCCGCTCAACGCCTGCTCCCTGTACGCCCCGCACACCAAGCCCTGGCGGTACAAGCTGACGGCGAAACACTGGAGAGAGATTGACCCCCGGCGCTTCAAGCTGCCGGTCTGCCGGCGAATCCACGATGAGGAATCCGTCTGTTTCCACCATACGGTCCTGATGGGCACGCGGGCGGACATGGACCTGATCCTGGAAGCGATCCAGAAGATCTACGACAACGCGGAGGACTTGTAGGGTGCGCCGCTACCACATTCCGCAAGTCCACACGATCATGCTGGGAGAGATTGTTTCGTCGCAGGGCTCCTCGTAATGACATGAACAATCGCTGGATGTCATTGCGAGCGAAGCGAAGCAATCTATGACCGTACGCCTTCAGAACCGGCGTACGATATCATTTACCGCGGCTGCTTGCGGTCGGCGTGGAGTCCCTTGAGGAACATGAGGCCGCCGATACCGCCGATGACGACCCCCGCCCCCAGGTTGGTCAGCTTGCCGATCCCGGTATCGGTGAAGAAAATGGACACCAGCACCACGGCGGCGAAAAAGAGCAGGAAAGCGCCAAGAGCCTTATGCATCTGGGAGTCATGAAGAGTCCTCGCCTCGTCCCGGTTTTCCGTCGTCGCCATCGCCTGCTTCTCTCAAAAGATAGAGTAGATTGTGAAGATGATTGCCAGGACACCGAGTGCCCAGAGCTTCAAGTTGTGCCACCAGCGCGGACTCTCGACCCCCTCATAGATGTACTCCCGCGGAATCATCGTCACAAGCAGCCCGGCGACAACGAACAGCCCCAGGAAGACGGCCTTGGCCGCCATGGGCGAGACACCCCTAAGCCAGTCAAAGTTCAACATGCCGGCACCTCGCGTCCGCCTTTGAGATCCCGTGGCAGTCGGCACACCAGACCGGACAGCCGCTTCTCCGGGTGCGGCGTTGTCATCAGACTCGTCACGATGTTGAGCGTCGCCCCCACCACGAACGACCACCAGGAAACGTATAAGAACGGGTCCTGGATGGTAAACAGCTTGTCCTTGAATACATAGAGCGAGACGGAGGTGCAGATACCACCGACCAAGCCGACCAAGCCGCCCCACTGCGTGGCACGCGGCCAGAACATGCCCAGCAGAAGAATCGAGAACACGGGACCCTGAAAGAACGAAAGGAAGGTCTGGATGGCCACGTAGATGCCCGGAAACAGCTTGCTCAACGGCGAGGTGATGACGCCGAAGATCAGCAGGACCACCGTCGCGATCTGCCCCACGATGAGATAATGACGGTCACTGGCGTCCTTCTTGATGAACCTCTGATACACGTCCTTGGTCCAGAGGGTCGCGGTGGAATTCAGGATCGAGTCGATGGTAGACATCAGTCCGGCCAGGAAACCGGCAAACAGCAGCCCGCGCAGGCCGGGCGGCAGCAGGTTCTTCACCAGCGTAGGGAACGCCTGGTCGCCATCCGCCATCCCGGGGTACGCCGCGACGGCGATCAGGCCCGGAAACATGACCAGCATCGGGATGAACATCTTGAAGAACGCACCGCAGAGCATGCTGGCCTTGGCATGCCAGACGCTCTTGGTCGCCAGGCAGCGCTGGACGATGGCCTGGTTGCCGATCATGTAGGCATTGGACATGACCAAGGTCAGCCCAAAGAGGATTCCCGTCCACGGAAACGGGGTCTTGGTATCGGCGGGCAGGATCAGTTTGAAGTGATTCTGATAGGCGTCGCCCAGCGCGGCGATCTTGTCCGTCAGGCCGCTCCAGCCCCCGGCGTGGTAAAGCCCGACAACCACGACCGTCGCCCCACCCACAAACATAATGATCATCTGAACCACATCGGTCATCACGACGGCGGTCAGGCCGCCAAAGAAGGTATAGAGCCCGACGACCACCGCCGTGACAATGATGGAGAACCACGGGTCCCAACCCATCAATGGCTTGAACATGACCGCGGTCGCCCAGAACAGGACGCCCAGATCCAGGGCAAAGAAGACGATCCAGGTCAGCGACGCCACCGCCCGGACGCAGTCGTTGTACCGCCGTCCCAGGTATTCGGGGATCGTGTACAGGCCCGCCTTCCAGAAATATGGGATGAAGATGAACGCCGCCAGCAGCATGGCCGGCATCGAACCCAGCCAGTCGAAATTGCCGACGGCCATCCCGAAGCGGTAGGACTGGCCCGAGACGCCCACAAAGTCCATAGCGCTGATGTCGGTCGCCACGATGGACATGCCCACCGCCCAGAATGGCAGCGTCTTGCCCGACAGAAAGAAATCGTCGGCCGAGCGCACGAACCTCGCGAAGTACAGGCCCAACACCATGATGCCGACGAGATAGGCTATGACGACCGCGTAGTCAATTCCGCTGAGCACTTCCAGTCATCCACATTACGCAACCGAGTTTCAGCCCCTCGGGACCGCACCCATGACGATCCGAGCGTCCTGTGCAGAAGAGTCCACGAGACGGCTGCCCATCGTACCGCCTTCTTCCTCACCCTGCAAGAAGACCTTGACCAGAAGTCCGCGCAACGCCCGCATGTTGGGCAGTTCACCTCGAGGAATACTTGTACCATCAGATCGGCTCCGCCATAATGTGTCCTGCGAATCAGGGATACTGTTCGACCGTTTGGAGGCAGTACCTGTGACGGTAGGATCAGTGGCCTGCACATCGGCTCATGGTCAGACGATGCGTCAAGCGGATATGGCTATGGATGAAGTATTCCACTATTTCAGTCGGACTCTCCTGATGACATTTCAGCAGTTGCTCATCCTGGCCGGGCCCGCCCTCTTGTTCGGATTCGCCATGAATTGCCTTGCCGTCTCTGTGGAAAGGCAGGCGTATGCGCTGTTCGGCAGGAGAGCCTACCTGCTACTGTTTGGCTGGCTGGGCACGTCCGTCCATGAACTGAGCCATGCCCTGTTCTGTGTCCTATTCCTGCATCGGATCCTCGCGATGAAGTTATTTGACCCCGATCCCCGGGCTGGAACCCTGGGCTATGTTCGGCACGCCTTCAACCCCCACAGTTGGTACCAGGTAATCGGGAACCTTTTCATCGGCATTGGACCGGTCGTCATCGGTTCACTTCTGGTCTACGCCACGGCGAAATGGTTTGCGGGAGCCGACCCGATTCCGACCATCGACAATCTCTACGCAAGCCCGAGTGGACTTCAGACTCAGGGAATGCTCGCGGCTTTCTTCTCACCCTTCCTCGCGGCCCAGCAAAGCCTGGCCAGTCTCTTCACGCTGCGACATCTTGTCGATTGGAGATTCTATCTGTTTGCCTACCTCGCCTTTGCCATTGGGGGGTCCGTGAGGCTCAGTCGATCTGATATCAACGGGGCAGCGCGAGGATTTGCCGCCATCCTGGGGATACTCATCATGGTCAGCCTCTGCACGGCCTGGCTCCCCGATGACGTCCTCGCACAGATTTCCCGGGTGCTCACGCGGTTCTCAACCGCCTTGTGCAGCGTGATGCTGTTCTCGCTGCTGTTGAATCTTATGGCACTAGGTGCCCTGGCGATCTTCGCCTATCTGCTCCGGCCGGTGAAGTTCGGATTCCGATAGCGATCCTGTAAGGCCCGGCACCTCGGTGTAATTCTCGCGGGGCGCACATCCATTCCCTATCACCTGGCGGAAAAGCACCCGAAACGCCCAAGAACACGAACGATCCTGACGGGCCGGGCGTGATCCGATCCGTGGCACCTTTATTGTCCCACGATGGGAGTAAAACCCTCGCCTTCAGGCGAAAACTTTAGTTAAATCGGGTGCATGGAGCACTATCGGACATCTGCCCACACCCGGT
>Ga0315289_10000811_pt1 | contig 48122 bp, 47 predicted proteins | sample YL17G11_40_MG_FD_203452 | JGI IMG/M metagenome (GOLD analysis project Ga0315289, IMG submission 203452) | Sediment microbial communities from Yellowstone Lake, YNP, Wyoming, USA - YL17G11_40 | ecosystem: Environmental > Aquatic > Freshwater > Lake > Sediment | place: USA: Wyoming | collected... | reverse complement strand
AGAAAAATTGCGTTTTTTCTTTAATCTCCTCTACGTCAAAATACTCTTTAAGATTAGATTCGAAATTATCTAAATCTAATTTTGTATCCAGCTTAACTAAGCGGTGGACAGGCAGTATTGAAAGGCAACGGGGGTCTGTATTCGTAAAATAGGCCTCAATATAATTAAAGCTCTCTTGCTTCATTTCATCCCTATAAGCACAGGCAACCTCATAGCGATGATGGCCGTCAGCAATAAAAATATTTTCCCCGGACATACTATTCTGTATACTTTCTATTATATCCGGGGAATCTAATCTCCATAACTTATGAACAACCTTACTATCGTCTATTATATCGATAAAGGGGAGTCTATCCTGAATATGCTGTCGATAGATACGCTGGATAATGCGTTTATTATCCAAAAAAATGACAAATATGGGGCTCAAATTTGCCTTAACCTGTTTTAAAAGCCGTAACCTGTCTTCTTTTGGCTCAAGGCGCGTGTGCTCGTGGCCGAATACCGACGAGTCTTTGTCTCCCAGGTGCAGGAGAGAGATAAAACCCAAACGCGTTCTTTTTTCTCCCTTAAGATTGTATTGCTGGCTATAGAAATATATGGCGGGCCTTTCGTCCTGAATAAGTATTGTATTATCTAACCAATCTCTAAAATAATCGGCTGCCCTGCGGTATTTGTCTTCTCCGGGAATATCCTTACCTAAAAGTATATGTATAAGGTTGTAAGGGCTTAAGTCAGAGTAACGCTGCTGTTCTTGCCCGGAGATTATGTCGTATGGAGGGCAGACCACGCTTGAGATATTTTTAATCTTCTCCTGGTTATAAATAACCGCCCTAAAGGGCTTTATCTTAGTCATCGGTAAACCCCGTTAGAAAAATTTACCCAGCCCCGTTAAAAAGCCTTTTCTAACGGGGTAAATTAAACTCCCCACAAGACTACCTATAGTATCAATAAATACATCGAAACCCGAAACGCTCCTGTAAGGCACAAATGCCTGATGCAATTCGTCACTTGCAGCATAGATAATCCCGAATATAATTGTAAAAACAATAATTTTTGCTCGCGTAATATTCAGATAAGTATTTTTTAATGCGCGGGAGAAAAAAAAGCAAAGGATTGAATAAATAAAGAGGTGGAATACAATATCCTGAAGAGGAAAAAGGCACGGCATTTCGCTTCCGGGAATCGAAGAAGTATAAAATATAAAACCCATACATAATAGTACGGGTAACCAGAACTTTATAGCGATGGGCATCTGTTTAATGGCAGGCATTACATCCTTCTTTAGCTCTGGGGCAGGTATTAGGCGAATCCGCCACTTTTTGCGGTGGAGATTTTTTACGATAATCGGTAGCGTAGAAACCTGAGCCCTTAAATATTATTCCTACGCCGCTGCTTATAAGCCGTTTTACCTTGTTATTACACTTCGGGCATTTATTTAAATGCTTATCGGTAATCTTCTGGAACGCCTCAAAACTATGCCCACAGTGCGTACATTCGTATTCGTATGTTGGCATTGCGCCTCCTTTTATTTAAAAGCTTTCTTTATCTTATCCGTAAAACTTTCTTTATTTATATCCTCTCCCGACGCCTTGGCAAACTCTTCAATAATCTGTCTCTGTTGGCTGGTTAAATGCGTAGGAATTTCAACATTTACCCTTACCAGCTCATCGCCGATTCCCCTGCCATGCAGATCCGGTATACCTTTTCCTTTAAGACGGAAAATCCTCCCCGCTTGCGTGCCGGAAGGGATTTTCATACTCACTTTGCCATTAAGCGTGGGCACTTCTATTTCACTGCCCAGTATTGCCTTGCTTAAACTGATAGTTGTTTCAATTAATATATCGTTATTATGCCTTTGGAAAACAGGATGGGGCCTTATCTCAATACCGACGTATAAATCCCCTCTGCCTGCCGTCCCGGCTTCGCCTTCTCCCCTCATCCTTAGACTTGAACCCGTATCAACGCCGGCAGGTATTTTTACCTTGATCTTGCGGGTTACCTTTTGCCTTCCTTCGCCGCCACAGTCAGGGCAAGGTGTCTGTGTAATTGAACCTTCGCCCCTGCAACGGGAACAGGTCTGGGCTAACTGAAAAAAGCCGCTGGAAACCACTGTGCGGCCGGAACCTCTGCACTGAGGACAGGTAATTTTCTTTGTACCTGGCTTAACGCCACTGCCTGAACAGGTTGAACATATTTCATAACGCGGCACTGTAATTGTCTTTTCCGTGCCGTGGCTAGCCTCTTCCAAAGTAATACCTACGGTAATCTCTAAATCCCGCCCCCGACGAGGACGCCCGGTGCGCTGTCTCTGCCTGCCGCCAAAGATATCAAAACCTATGTCGCTGAATATCTCATCAAAAAGGCCCCCGCCAAAACCAAAATCCCCTAAATCCTGGAAAATACTGCTAAAATCTGCTCCTTTAAAAATATCTTCATAAGCATATTTCTGGTCTATACCGGCGTGGCCATACTGGTCATAAAGAGCCCGTTTCTGGGAATCGGATAGCACAGCATAGGCCTCTGACATCTCCTTAAACTTCTCCTCTGACTCTTTCTTCTGTTCATGAGGCACTCTGTCAGGATGATAACGCAACGCCATCTCCCTGTAGGCCTTCTTTATCTCATCCAGCGTTGCGCTCTTCTTAACGCCCAGTATTTCGTAATAATCACGCTTGGTGCTCATCATATTAATTTATTTCTTGTCGTCGTCTTCTTCCTTATATTCCGCATCAATAATATCTTCGTCTTTCTTTTTCTCTTTCGGTTCTTCTTCCGGTTTCTGTTCTGCGGTTTCTGTCTTTTGGCCTTGCTGCTTTGCTCCGGCTTGTTTATAAATTTCTTCTGCAAGCTTGTGAGACGCCCTGGTTAAATCCTCCACCCCTTTCTTGATCCTGTCTATATTTTTGTCCTTTATCGCGGTTTTCAAGTCATTGATTGAAGATTCGATATTCGCGCGCTCACCCTGGCTTACCTTATCACCGTAATCCTTCAATGACTTTTCAGTTGCATAAATCAGATTATCCGCTTGATTAATGGTTTCCACCTCTTCTTTTCTCTTAGTATCTTCGGCGGCAAAGTTCTGTGCATTACGCACCATCTTATCAATTTCTTCCTTGGAAAGTTTCTTGGGCGCGGTAATGCGTATTGATTGCTCTTTACCCGTTCCTAAATCCTTTGCAGAAACATGCACAATGCCATTGGCATCAATATCAAAAGCAACTTCAATCTGTGGAACGCCGCGCGGCGCAGGTGGAATACCTACCAAATCAAATCTTCCCAATTCCACGTTATCGTCGGCCATAGGCCGTTCTCCCTGCAGAACGCGGATAGTTACTGCTGTCTGGTTATCCCCGGCAGTTGAGAAAATTTGACTCTTCCTTGTAGGTATGGTAGTATTTCTCTCAATAAGCCTGGTATTGACCCCGCCCAGGGTCTCAATGCCCAGGGATAGTGGAGTAACGTCGAGCAACAAGACATCTTTTACTTCGCCTTTGATAATTGCGGCCTGTATCGCTGCGCCCATGGCAACGCATTCCATCGGGTCAACCCCGCGTTCAATCTTCTTTCCGAAATAATCCTCAACGAATTTCTGCACTATAGGCATCCTGGTCGGGCCGCCTACCATGATAATCTTATCAATGTCTTTATCGCCTAAACTGACGCCTTCCTTTTCAAACGCAGCCTTGGCATCCTTCAATGCCTGCTCAAGCGGGCCGCGGCACCTCTCAATAATAGGACTCACTAACTCTTCGAGTTTTGCGCGGTTAATTGACATGGTTAAGTGTTTGGGGCCGGTTGCATCTGCCGTAATAAAGGGGAGATTAATGTCTGTGGTTAAGGTACTGGAAAGTTCAACCTTTGCCTTCTCCGCAGCTTCGCGCAAACGCTGTAAAGCCATCTTATCATTCTTTAAATCAATGCCGGTTTCACGTTTAAATTGCGTGGCGATATAATCAATGAGCAAATTATCCATATCAGTACCGCCAAGCTGGGTATCGCCGCTTGTGGCCATGACCTTAAAGCCGCCCTCTTTCCACATCTCCATAATTGTAACATCGAGCGTACCGCCGCCGAAATCAAAAACTAAAATCTTCAATTCTTTTCCTGTCTTCTCAAGGCCATAAGCAAGGCAGGCGGCAGTGGGTTCGTTAATTATGCGCAATACCTTTAATCCGGCAATTTCTCCCGCATCCTTTGTCGCGGTTCTCTGGTTATCATCGAAATAAGCCGGGCAGGTGATTACCGCCTCTTCAACCTTATCCCCTAAATATGCCTCTGCATCCTGCTTTATCTTCTGTAATATAAAAGCAGATATCTGCTGGGGAGTGTATTCTTTGCCAAAAACCTTAAATTTAAAATCAGTCCCCATCTTGCGCTTGGCTGCCTGTATGGTTCCTTCGGGGTTTATCGCTGCCTGGCGCCTTGCCGGTTCACCTACCAGGCGCTGCCCGTCTTTTGTAAAAGCAACGTAAGAAGGAAATGCCTTACCCGAAGCAACGCCCGCACCTTCCGCGGAAGGAATGATTACGGGCCTGCCGCCTTCCATTACCGCGGCAGCAGAGTTGGAAGTTCCTAAGTCTATACCGATAACTTTAGCCATTTTTTACCTCCTGTTTCTTGGAAACTTTTACTTTCGCAGTCCTTATTACTCTATCATTCAATAAATAACCCTTTTGCAACTCCTCAACGATCGTATGCTCAGGCAAATCTTTATTTTCGGTCTGCATCAGCGCCTCGTGATAATGCGGGTCAAATATCTTACCTTGCGCCTCAATGGGTGTAACGCCGTGTTCCTTAAGCATCCCGTATAGATGCGCCAGTATCATCTCAACCCCCTTCAGGAAACCCGCTAAATCCTCGTGCTTCGCCTCTGCCAGCTCCACAATGCGCTCTAAATCATCCAGGATATTTAACAATTCTAAGATGATGCCTTCATTGGCAAATTTAACAAAATCCTGTTTTTCTCTCTCTAATCGCTTACGCGTATTTTCAAAATCTGCCTGAAGCCGAAGTAATCTATCCCAATACTCTTTTGCTTTATCCGCCTCTTCTTTTAATTTCAAATATTCTGATTCCTTTAAGGTGACAATCTTTTCTTCTTGCTTTTCTTTGTGCTCTTCCATGGATACCTTTAAATATTATCCAACACCCCTGTTAAGACCTCAGAGATATATTCTAATGTAGGAATAATCTGTTTATACTCCATACGCACCGGGCCTAACACCGCTAATCTCCCTGACGGCCTATCCTTAAGGCTGAAACTTGAGACCACCAAGGAGCAGTTTTCCATTTCCGGGCAACCTAACTCGCGGCCGATATACACCTTTACCTTCTCGGTAAAATCGCGGTTGATAATATCGAGTAAATTTTGTTTATCTTCGATCATTTTAATCAATAAACGTATCTTCTCAAAGTCCTTGAATTCCGGCTGCTCTAAAAAATGGCTAATCCCTTTGTAAAAAAACTTATCCTGCCATTCAAGAAACGAAACAATGCCGGCGTAATGCGTAATCGTAGATATGACTTCTGATGTCTCCTCTAATGCATCCTCAAGCCGTTTAATCTTCCTTTTATATTCCTTTACAATGCTCTCTTTCTCGTTATCCAATAACGCCATTCTTGAAATCAGAAAATCTACGTAGTAGCGATACCCTTTATCCGTAGGAATCCTACCTCCTGAGGTGTAAGGATGCATAAGATACCCGGCTCCTTCAAGTTCTGCAAATATGTTCCTTATTGTAGCTGAACTCAAATCAAAGCCGCTGGCAATATCTTCTGAGGCAATAGGCTCAGCCCCCTGGATATACCTGCTTATTGCCGCCTCTAAAACCAACCTCCTCCTTGCTCCGTAATCAACTGTCCTTACCATAGATTCTCCTTTTTTAGCCCTTCGACTCCGCTCAGGGCTAATGGTGAGTGTAATCGAACCATTAGCACTCCTCTCTTAAGAATGCTAAAAAATAATTTTAGCATAAATTATGACTTTGTCAACTTGAATACCAAATTTCCTTTTGCATCCACGTCTACTACTATTCTTTTTCCTCCTTTTAAAGAGCCGTCCAGGGCCTTAAGGGATAGCGGGTTCTGGATGTATTTCTGATTATTAGATATTCTAACTAACTATTTCTATTTCTTTGTTGTGCAATAGCTTCTGAGATAGGACTTTAGGCAGGTTAAGTTTAATCTTTATCCCTTCCTGAAGATAACGAATATCTTCAACCTTGCCTTCGCGGTAGAACAAATCTACGAGGTCCATGCGGGAATGCGGAATAATAATCTCAAGGTTTATCATTCTGGCGGCAAAATTTTCCTGGATTTTTTTAACTAAAGAATCTAAATCCTGTTTTAATTTTGCTGAGATGGCTACGGGGTTAACAAAATCTCCTTTTAATTTTTCCAGCCACATCCTGTCATCCAGGAGGTCAATCTTATTTAAGGCGGTAATCATGGGTTTATCTTCTGCTTTTAATTCTTTCAACACCTCAAACACTGACTTTTCATGCTCATAAATGCGCGGATGTGATACATCCAGAACGTGTATTAATAAATCCGCCTCCGCAACCTCTTCGAGCGTGGCCTTAAATGCCTCTATCAGGTGATGGGGAAGATTATGCAAAAAGCCGACTGTGTCGGAAATGACGATATTTTCTCCGTTGGGTAATTGCAGGCTCTTAAACAATGGGTCTAACGTGGTAAAAAGTCCGCTGGATACGGCCTGCCCGGCATTAGTGAGCGCATTTAAAAGCGTGGATTTTCCGGCATTGGTATAACCTACAAGCGCCGCAGTGGGAAGCGCATTCTCAATTCTTTTTTTCCTCATAGTCAGGCGATGTTGCTCAAGATGCCTTAAATCGTCTTTTAATTTATCTATCTTTTTTCTTATGCGTCTGCGGTCAACCTCTAACTTTTGCTCACCGGGCCCGCTGGTACCGATACCGCCGCCTAAACGCGAAAGTATTATGCCTTTTCCCACAAGGCGCGGCATGAGGTACTGTAATTGCGCCAGTTCCACCTGCATCTTTCCTTCCGGGCTCTTGGCGTGCCTGGCAAATATATCTAAAATCAACTGAGTCCGGTCAATGGTCTTCTTATCGATTGCTTCTTCTAAATTGCGCTGCTGCGTGCCGGACAAATCGTGGCTAAAAATAACCGTGTCTATGGCTTCTTCCTGACAGAGAGCCGCTATTTCTTCGCTCTTCCCCCTGCCGATAAAAAAATTGGGCGTGGGTTTATCGCGCATGCAGGAAATATTATCCGTAACTTCGGCACCGCTGGTAGACGCCAATTCCTCCAGCTCTAATGCCATATCTTCCAGTCCCCAGTTATCCTTCTCCGATTCTAATTTTATGGTAACCAACAGAGCTCTTTCCATATGTATTAAGTTTAGCGTGTGTCTTGGCGGTCGCCAAGCCCCCCGCTAAAGATAGCTAATTATTATACTACAACTTTTAATTCTTTCAATATCCTCTTCGCCACTGAGCTGGGTTTTTCCTTATCGCTGATATTAATCCAGTGTATGCGCTTATCCTTCCTAAACCAGGTCAACTGCCTCTTGGCATACAGGCGCGTATTACGTTTCATCAGGCGCTTTGCCTCTTCTAAATCATACAAACCGTCGAAGTAACCCTTTAATTCCCTTATGCCTATGGCATAAGAAGCGGTTTTACTCAACCCGGATTTAAGCAGTTTCTTTACCTCGCTCACAAGGCCATCGGCAAACATCTTTTCCACGCGCGCGTCAATTCTTTTATAGAGTTTTTCGCGCGGCATATTAATACAGAAAACCTTAACGTCGTATTTCGGCTCAAGGCCTTTTCTTTGTTTCTGAAGGTAAGAAATAGGTTTACCCGTGCTTTTGAAAACTTCCAGGGCACGAATGACCCGCCTTGTGTCATTGGGATGGATTTTTAACGCTGCCCCGGGGTCAATCTTTTTTAATTCCTCATATAAATAGCCGCTCCCCAGCTCGCCTGCCTGTTTATAAAGGCGGTTACGGATATTCTGATTTTGAGATTTTGCCTTGAATATTCCGTCAATGAGTATTGACATATAAAGGCCTGTGCCGCCTGTCAGAAGCGGTATCCTGCCTCTTTTTACAACCTCTTTAATCTTCCTGAGCGCCTCGCGGCGGTACTTTGACACATTATATTCTTTAGCGGCCGGGATAATATCAATTAAATGATGACCTACATTTTTTCTTAAAAGGGCCGGAGGTTTTGAAGTAATAATATCCATTCCTTTATAGACCTGCATGGAATCGCAGGAAATAATTTCTGTATTTAGTTTTTGGGCAAGGTAAACCGCAGTTTCGGTCTTACCCGCTGCAGTTGGCCCCGTTATAAATATGATTTTTTTATTCATAATCTAAACCGATTAATTCATTTTTAATAATTTCCCTTTCCTCTGTCCGCCATCTGTTAATTTTTTTTAACGCCCAATTAAACTCATCCCTGGCCTGTTTTGGATTTCCGGTTCTTTTATAGGCCCTGCCCAGTTCAAAATGCGCCAGGGTATCGTCTGAATCTAACGCTACAGCTTTCTTAAGTACCTGGACAGCTTCTCTGAAACGTCTCTGCTGCATGTATAATAGGCCTAAATTATAATAAGCATCTACGGAGAGAGGGAAAATTCTGATTGTTTCCTCAAACTTATCTTCTGCCATGCTGAATTCTTTCATCTCATAATACGCGCTGGCGAGGGAAAAAGTGACTTCCGGGTTATTCGGCTCTGCGGCATAGGCTAATTTTGCAAAGCGCAATGCATTCTGATAATCTGAATTTATAGTATAATAATTTGACTTAGCAACATAATAGCGAAATTTAATAAAATTTTCTTTCGGCCTTACCAGAACAGATATAAATATCAGCCCTGTGAATAATGCCAGCCTAAGAAAATTTCTTTTTCTAAGCGCATCCCAGAAAATGAGGATTCCTGAAGAGGCAAAAATCATCAGGAAGGGAATTACGGCTATACGATACCTTGAAGCGACGAAAAATAAAATTATGCTTATTGAAAAGGAGATAATAATAAGGTAAAGAAACATCAGCTCTTTAAACCTTTTAATATTTAAAAAAATGCCCAAAAATATAAACGGCAGGATAAACCTTAAATCTAAAAACATTATTTTAAATACCTTTATCTTATCTTTAATTATATCGTATTCCGGATCAAGGATAACCTCTTTGGGGCTGAATAAATAGATAAATTTCTTAATTAATAACTTTATATAGCTACGGGGTTGGTTTTTCATAAAGTCAAGCGATTTACTAAACCAGAAATCAGATACCTCTGATGGTTTCGGTTCCCTGTTCAAAAACATTTTGGCAATAATTTTTGCATCTCTATTCATTCCGTAAAGATGCCTGGTCATAAAAAACGGCGGGCTGAAAGTGCCGTCTGAATCAGGATTATTGCCCGAATAAAAATTTACCCCGATATTGCCGGAAATTAATATAGGCTCTCTGGCTACCAGATAATTTCTCAAAAACACAGTTCCAAGTATTATAGACAGACCTGCAATGAAGCAAGAAAAAACATAGGTGGCTCTAGCTAAAGATAATTTCTTCTGTCTTAAAATCCATACCACAGCCAGAACTCCGAAGATGATTATATTTGCTTGAGCGATTGTGCATAATCCCAAAAGAATACCTGTTAAGAACAGGTTTTTTATATCTGGATGGCTTTGAATATTCAATATGAGTAAAAACAACAAAGCATTCAGGAATAAAGAAAGGCTGGTATATGTTAACAGGCCGTCGTAAAAAATAAATAAACCGTACCATATGCAAAGCAAAGCCGCGATAAAAGCGACTATCCGATTAAACATCGCCTTGGCAATGAAATATAACAATATGCAGTTGACTACGCCTAATACAAACTGAAATCCGTATACCGCAGATACGCTATTTTTCGATATTTTTAATAAAAAAGCCAGAATGTAAGCGTATAACGGCCATTTCATAAATACCTTATTGCCTAAAATATCCCCGCTTGCTATATCCCTTGCCCACTGATAATAAAAATCGCCGTCGGAATATTGTAAAACCGGATATACCTTTGAATTTCTGTAATCGGTAAAATAAAGAAATCTAACCGCTAAAGCAGAAAAGAAAATAATCAGGATAAACAAGATATCCTTTTTATTGATTTGTTTCTGAAGTGCTCTAATCATTATATATTTTTATGGACAGATCTTTGTAGGATAACCTTCCCGGGAGAGTTTATTCTCTAAAGTTAAAATTTCCTGGCGCAGGCGCAGCTTACCGACCCTTACGCGATAAGATGCCTTGCCTTTGAAACTCGCCTCTTCCATATATGCGGGATAGCCTTTTTGGATTAATTTCTCTGTAAGATTCCTGGCATTTGTAATGTTTGTGAAAGAGCCCACCTGAACCGTATAATAGGTATCCGAGGAAGAATCTGAAAGAGGATATAAATCTTTGTTAAGCATTGACTCAAGGTTCAAAGGAAAATCCTGTTTTAGTTTATCCAGGTATTCTTTGCCCTGCTGCATATTTCCATTTTTATACCCGGTTTGACTGAGCCGGCAGTAGGCCTGCGCTTTAAGTCTGGTTTGGGGATTTGACTCTATCAGGTCTTTGTAGCAATCTTCGGCCTTGACAAAATCGCCTCTTAGAAAATAAGTATCGCCTAAACCCAACCTTGCCTCATCGCCAAATTCGCTATTTTTAAATTCTTTTAAGATTATTTCAAAAATATCGCAGGCGCGCAGGTAATTACCGTCTTTCAGGTAACTTAAACCCAGAATATAATAAAGCTCGTCTGAATGGGCGTCTCCTGCGATGAGTCTCTCGCCCTCTGATATTGCGCCTTTATAATCGCCCTCCAATAAATAAACCTTAAGTTTATCTAAATTGAGGGCGTAACCAGAAAAGGCAAAACTCAAAAGGTAAAAGGTAAAACCGCAAGTCAAAACGCAAAATTTTTTGAACTTTTTTAATTTTTCCTCTGCCATCTCTATCTGTCTTTCAACTTTTGACTTTTTTTGATATTTCCTTCTGTAAATCCAATATAATTTTGTGTCTTTTTTCTTTCTCCACCTTAGCTATATCATCGGGTACCTTTGCCGCTGCGGTATTTGGACGGACTGAATATTTAAATATATAAGCCGCATTAAACCGAATATCCTTTACCAGATTATAAGTGGCTCGGAAATCCTTGTCGGTTTCCGTAGGGAAACCGACAATTATATCCGTAGTCAATGCCCCGTCTTTTACAATTTTACGATAATTATCCGCTAAATCCAAATAGAATTTTCTGGTATAGCCGCGGTTCATAAGTTTTAGGATTCTGTCAGAGCCGGATTGCACAGGAAGATGCAGGTATTTTTTTAATTTTTCTAAATCTGCCATAACCTTAAATAATTCAATAGTAGTGTCTTTAGGATGGGATGTAATAAAGCTAATTTCTTTTAATCCCTTAACGGGCCCAACGAGCTTAACGAGCTTAACGAAATTAACGTTATCATAATTATACGCATTTACGTTCTGTCCCAAGAGCGTAATTCTGGTTATGCCTTTATCAATGGCCTCTTCAATCTCTTTTAGGATATCCTTAAATTTGCGGTTTCTTAAGCCGCCCCGAACATAAGGCACTACGCAATAAGAACAAAAATTAGAACAACCTTCTGAGATTACCACATAGGCGTGATCTTTATCCTCGTAGAAGCCTGTGTGATAAATCTCCTCTGGCCTTATATCACCATCTGTCTCCCAGATTTTTCGCTTAAATAAGCTCTGGCTCGATGGTCTATAGTTTATAGTCGATAGTGTCTTTATTATGTCCGGAATCTTATGAATATCAGACGGCCCTACTGCAAAATCCACGTCCGGCGCCCTTTCAAAAATCCTTTCTTTATGCTCTTGAGCCATGCAGCCAATAATGCCAATTAGAGGGACTGTCCCTGAAGGGGACTGTCCCTTTTTAAATCTTCCGATTTCCGACCAGACCTTATCCTCCGCATGCTGCCTCACAGAGCAGGTATTAAACAAAATAATATCCGCCTTATTGGGCTGATTAGTAAATTGATGGCCTTCTTCTTTGAGAAGCCCCCAAATCACCTCTGAATCACGAATATTCATCTGACAGCCAAAAGTCTTCAAGTAAATCTTCATAACTTTTTATTTCTTTAAGAGAGCGGTTCGGCGAAGATTGCAGAAGATAACGCCTCTATAAGTAAAATTAGGATAATTGTTAGATAAAAAACTCATTAGTTTTTCGTTCCCTGGCCGAGGAAACAGTACGGCAAAAACTAATTCCTTCTTTACATTAATCTTCTGAAATTCTTCAACATTATTAATGACTGTGTATTTTCTGTCAACATACCAGCTTGTGGGAACCGAAATTTGAATATTTGTCACAATTTCTTCCTCTGGCAGCGTTACTGAATTAATCTTATCAGCAATCGGCCGGTCAATGTTAAATTGAAACGCTTGAAGAGAATTAAAATTATGCCATGACTCGGTAAAAAACAAAATAAAAACTCCTAAAACAAAGATTTTAAATATGTTTTTATTACGTAAGTAATTCCTTAACCATAATAATGCTTTTGTAGCAGCGATTGCAAAAAATGGAAGAAAATAATACAGTTGATAGTCATGTTCCCATGCACCTTCACGGAAAAAAAGAACGTTAATTAATGGTAAACCTATAAATATAATATAAATATTTTCTCTTAGGAATATACTTCGATTTCCCTTTAATAACAGAGAAATTATATATAATAGGGTAAAAATGCATATGATTACGGAGAAATAAAACTTACTTCTGGAGATTTCTAACCTAAAGAAATCGATCCAGCTAAATTGGTGTACGGTGTTTGGCCCAAAACGACTAATAATTGAATTTATATTTTCAGCAAATGAACCTTTGATAAAATAAATCCACGCTGCATATAAAACAAAAAATAGAAGAGGTACAAGGACTAATACCTTTGTCAGTTTCTTATTTCTGGCATCCTTATGCGCACTGACAAGATAATGAACAAGCATGACTATTGAAAGATAAACAGCCTGCCATGCCGTCAAATAAGCAAAGATAAAGCCAATCAATATCACATCTACGTATGACTTTCTGTTTTCATGAAGAAACCTCAAATAGAAATATATTATAAAGAAATAAAAGAATAAAAAAACGGGTTCCTGATTGACCATTCTCCCGTAGTATAGGAACATGGGGGTAAACCCCAGGAAAATCAAAGATAAGAAAGCAATGGTTTTGTCCCATAAAAACCTGGCGATGAGATAAAATAAAAATAATGCCGTTATAGAAAATATAACGGGGACTAACCGGGCACTCCACTCATGGATTCCGAATATCTTAAAACTCATAGCCATCATATATGCTAAAAGAGGAGGATGGTGCATATAATAATTAAAGTGTTCAGGCACTATATTTCCTAAATCCCATGTAGGTGTCATTTTTGTTTTCAAAAATCCAAAGGTTAAGAAATTTTTTGCGAATCTGCTATATACGGCACCATTAAAATCAAACCAACCAGACCATGATTCGGTTATTTGATAACATAAACCTAAAGTCACTATCATAATGATTGCCAGAAGCAATATAATTTCTTTCTTTTCCACAGTGAACCTTTGTTTACCTCCAGCCGAAAGTCCGGATAAAGACTTTTTTCATGTAAAGTGTTTCCTTTTAAAAAATCCATAAAGTCAGAAACTTATGTAGGAACGATAGTCTCTTAACCAAGTTTTCTGACATTACCTCGCCCCTCTAAAACGGATTATGTCCCCCAGCATAAAATAACGCTTCCAAGAATTATTATTGAAAAAAGTTCAGAATCGCCCGGCGATTTCTCTTGCCAGATTCTGGGCTTCTTTAATCTTCTGCTGCTGTATTTCAAGCCCCATATCCATAGGTTGGGCAATGATAAAGGTTATATCGGTAATACCGACATAACCGAATACTGTGCGCAAGTACGGTTCCTGGAAATCAAACTTGCGCATCTGTTCCGAAAGATATTCGCCGCCGCGACTCATGACAACTACCATCTTTTTATTCTTCACTAACCCCTCGACGCCCGTTTGGGTATAGCGAAAGAGATATTTCGGTTGTACAATGATGTCGATATATTGTTTCAGTATGTAGGGAATGCTAAAATTCCACATTGGGGTGCTGACAAGATATGCATCGGCTGAAAGGAACCGCTGGATGCATGCGACGATCTCTTGCCACGCCTCTTTTAACTCACCGTAAAGATCTTTGCCTCCCAAAAGGACGTATTTACCATCCACTCTCTTTAAGGTAAGAGACGGCAATTTCTCCTTTGATAAATTAAGCTCCTCTACAACCCAATCAGGGTGCCTCTGCTTAAATACCTCTAAAAATGACCCGGCTACTTGCAAGGTTCTTGATTCTTCATCCCGGGGTGTTGCGATTATATGCAAAAGTTTATTCATTGGGTATCTCCTTATAATTAAAACCCCGCGCCTTTTTAAAAAGCGCGGGGTTTAATGACCTGAATCAAAAACAAATTATTTCTTTTTTAATTTCTCGATAAAATCGCTGACAAATCTTTCAGCGATATCTTTACAGCCTAAACCAAAAGCCAAAGCAAGGCCTAACCCTATAGAGCCCAATATAATGCTTAGCGTCAACTCTGTTATCCGGATACCGATATTGAGCTGTTCTAAGGACACGAATACAGCAAAGACAATTACTATAGCTTCCACTATTTTGCTCAGGAGTCTGCTTTGCGATAGGCCAGCATTATTAGCTGCGGTATGAACGATATTTCGAAGCAATGTGGCAACAAACATACCTAATATCAAGATAAATATTACAGCAATAACGTTAGGTATATAGGCAATGACCTGTCTTAATAGGTCTGCAGCAACGGTTAAACCCACGGCATTGATTGCAACCATAAAGGTAACTAAAAGTGCCAACCAATAGCATATTACTCCGATTAATTCAGAAAGAGAGTAACTGATACCGCCCTTTTCAAGCAGCTTGTCCAATTCAATGTTGTCAGAGAGCTGGTCGACCTTTAGTGCCCTTAATGCCTTTGTAACTATTGCCTTGATGAGTTTGGAAATGAGCCAACCGATGATAAGTATAACCAGTACCAACAAAATACTCACCAAGAATTGACCGATCTGAGCGAGCACAACTCTGGCTGGTTCCAGTAAAACTACCTGCCAACTACTCATCCTGCACCTCCTTTGGTTTGGTGGCATTAATTTTGTATAACTTTATCATAATTATCGGGTTATGTCAAGAGAAAATCCGTTTTATTTAAAAATTTACGGTCATGCCGTCGTAGGCTGCCAATACTTCAATACCTAATCTTCTGGTTAAATCTTCGGCCTGTATATGCGGCTTTGCGTAAAGCATAGTCATGCCGAAATGCGTCAGGATTGCTTTTTTGGGTTTTATATCTCTAATCAGAGTTTCTGCATCCTGCAAACTTAGATGGTCGATGCCGGGCCGGGGTTGGAAAAAAACCACGCATATAATTAATAAATCGGTTTTATAAAAATCCTCGAGTTCCTTAAAATATTTGGTATCCGTAAGAATTGATACGCTTGTATTCTTGATTTTAAATTTTAAACCGTAAGTTTCCACAGGATGAATGTGTCTCATTGAGGTCTGAAATTCAAACTCGCCTATCCTGTAGGTTTTATTTTCTTCCAGTATTTCTAATCTCTGCGGAAAAGTCCTGGTATGTTTTAAAATTATCGGCTCTTCCTCTATTGTATCTCTTGGGCAGAAAACCAAACCTCTTTTTTTAAACCCTCCTTCAGTCATTGCCTCAATCATTACGTTGATATCACCTGAATGGTCGAGGTGGCGGTGGGTAAGAATTATTCCCTCCAGTTTGGAAGGGTCTAATTTGGGCTTACTTGTGGCGCAACGCACAATGCTGCCGGGTCCGGGATCTACCAATACGTTTGTACCTTTATAAGAAATCCAGATGCCGCCTGAAGCGCGCAGTTGTTTTATCATTACAAAGCGCGCACCAGCAGTGCCCAGAAATTTTAGAAAATTTTGGGATTTTTCTTTCTTTATGGTTTTAACCATAACTGTCTTAATTCCTGGTTTATCTTATGTATCTGGCTATAGCTGAGCTCGGGTTTCATAGGTTCTTTTTTCTGTGAACCGATTAAGTATTTAGCGCGATTTATAAACTCCTGTATATTTAATACCTTGGCACCAAAGGATTTTGCAAAGAATATTATCTCTTTGTCATCGGAAACCACGACAGCGTTCTTAGGATTGCCTGTCTTCTCAACTATCTTTTTTATCCGCTCATCCGCTGTCTCGATTTTTGAAAATATGACATTAATCTCGGTTTTATCTGATATCCGGCTTGATAAATCAGGATGGCCGTCAAAGACCACGGTGATTTTATTTTTGGGGCTTCCACAGAGTCTATTTACCCTGATAAATTCCAGGAGTAGGGCTTTTGAGTCCTTTATTTTCTTAGGGGCATGCTGTATGAACAGGGGGTGATTTATGATGTTGTATCCGTCTATGATGTACTGTAAGGACATAGATAAGGCCTCCCAGGCTTCCATATACCAACAAAAAGAAAAAATTTAAAAGCGACATTGCAAAGGCTAAATCTTTGGCAACGCCCGCCTTGGCAAAAAAGAATATGGTGGTAGCATCCCTTAAACCCAGCCCGCCTATGGATATGGGTAATAATGTGATGGCGCCTATTATAGGTAAGAATATAAAAAAGTAGATAATATTTATATCTACACCCAGGGATTTACCTATAATAAAAAAAGACACGGGAGAAACACTCTGTATAAGCACAGAAAAAATCAGGTTATTGATTATTACCTTTTTATGATGCTTAAAATAATGTATCTCCTGATGCAGGTCCTTTAACAATTGCCTGAGCCTGCCTGCGTCGGGAGAATGCAGGAGTTGGTTTATCTTGGAATATAAAAATTTATTGAACAACACCAATAAAACAGCAATTAATACAGCGGTTATTATAGTTATGGAAAACAAAACGCTTTTATCCTGTATAAATCTCCAGCCGAATACTAAAGCCAATAATGCCAAAACTGTAAGGCCTATGTATCCGCTCAATCTGTCAAGGAGGACTGTAGCTATAACCTCCCTGGGTCTTTTTGTATGCGCAGCCAAGTCAATGCTGCGCATAAGGTCTCCTCCGATGGTCGAGGGCAGAAATAAACTAAAGAATATTCCTCCGGAAAATGAGATAATCACTCTTTTTAAGGGCAGATGAATCTTGATTGCCTTAAGCAGCATTTCCCAGCGGAACAGGCACAATATATAACTGAGGAAAAAAACGCAGAAAGCCAAAAATAAAAGAGGTTTATCCGCGTTTTTTATAATCTCAAAGAGGCTCTTTTTATCTACCTGTTTAAATAAAAAAATCAGCAAAATAATACTTATGCTGACTCTTAATATAATTGACAATATTTTCTTAAGCACTTGCATTTTTCATCTTAAATCTTTTCCAGTAAGCCTCTTATACGACTCAAGATATTTCTGGCTTGTCTTTTCGATAATTTCTCCGGGTAATTCTGGGGCCGGAGGAGTCTTATCCCAATCTAAGGTCTCCAGGTAATCCCTGACAAACTGCTTATCGAAACTCACCTGGGGCTTTCCGGGAACATATCGGTCTTTTGGCCAGAAACGCGATGAATCAGGCGTAAGCACCTCATCGATTAAAATAATCTTATTGTTATATATCCCAAACTCAAATTTTGTATCCGCGATAATAATCCCGCGGCTTAAGGCATACTCACTTGCCTTTCTATAAATCTCGACGCTAATCTTAGCTAATTTATCAGCAGTTTCTCTACCCATCAATTCTTCTATATACTTTTGAGTAACATTCATATCATGGCCTGTATCTGCCTTGGTGGAGGGCGTGAATAAAATCTGGGGCAGTTTCCCTGACTCCGAAAGTCCCGGCGGCAATTTTATCCCGCAAAGCGATTGTTTTTCCTTGTATTCTTTCCATCCTGAACCGGATAGATAGCCCCTTACTACACATTCTACAGGAAGCGGCTTTGTTTTTAAAACTAACATTGAACGACCCCTAAGATTCTCTCTGTATTTTTTTAATTCTTCGGGATACTCGTTTATATCGCTCGTTACAAAATGATTGGGAATGATGCCTTGGATAAAATCAAACCAGAAACAGGAAAGGCCCGTAAGAACCCTGCCTTTATACGGTATGCCGCAGGGTAAAACCACATCAAAGCAGGAAATCCTATCGGTAGAAACAATCAGGAGTTTATCCTGCAAATCATAAATATCCCGGACTTTCCCGCGTTTGTAGAGTTTTAAATCCTTAAAATCCGTATACAACAGAACATCTTCATTCACCCCGCACCTTCTTTTTTATCCAGTTTTTATCTTTTCCCCACACCATATGTAAAATAATTTGAATGTCTTTAGAAGGTGCGGGGTTCATCTGACATTAGGCGGCTGGAAACAGCTTCAAATTCCTCCCACAACTCAGAAGGCAAATCCTTTTTAAATTGCTTAAAAAATTTCTTAATACCTTTTAATTCCTCAAGCCAATCTTCTTTATGTATTTCAAGAAGTCTCTCTAAAGCGCCTTCAGATAATTCTAAGCCGGTCATATCTATATCAGATGGACGGGGAATATAACCTATGGGGGTTTTAACTGCTTCTACTTTATTATTGCAGCGGTCTAATATCCATTCTAACACCCGAAGATTCTCCCCGAATCCCGGCCAGAGTAATTTATTGTTTTCATCGGTTCTAAACCAATTTACATGAAAAATCTTCGGCGGCTTTCTCATGCGTTTGCCCATCTCCAGCCAATGCCTGAAATAATCCGCCATATTATATCCGCAGAAAGGAAACATAGCCATGGGGTCCCTGCGCACCTCGCCTATTTTACCGACTTGAGCAGCAGTGCGCTCAGAAGCCATAGTGGCACCGATAAATACCCCATGCTGCCAGCTAAAAGATTCATAGACCAAAGGAGCCAGATGCGCCCTGCGCCCCCCGAATACAATGGCTGATATAGGTACGCCGTGATGCTGCTCTAATCTAAATGATGCTGAGGGACAATTTATAATAGGAGCGGTAAAGCGGCTATTCGGATGTGCGGCTAATACGGGCTTACCGTGGCCATCCACCATACCCGGCCTCCAGGCACGACCCTGCCAATCAATACCTTCGGCAGGGACCGGCCCATCTGCGCCTTCCCACCAGACTGTGCCATCGGGCTTTAAAAGAACGTTTGTATAAATGGTATCTTTCTGAATGGTTGCCACCATATTGGGATTGGTTTGAGAATTTGTGCTGGGAGCTACACCGAAGAAACCTGTCTCAGGGTTAATCGCCCAAAGAGCGCCGTCAGAATCAATGCGCATCCAGGCAATATCATCGCCTACTGTCCAGATACGGTATCCTTTCTGCTTAAGACCTTCAGGAGGAACCAGCATCGCAAGATTGGTCTTTCCGCAGGCGCTGGGAAAGGCGCCGGCAATATATTCAATATGGCCGTTTGGCTCTTCTATGCCCATAATGAACATATGCTCTGCAAACCATTTTTCTTTTCTTGCAGTGAAACTAGCGATGCGTAGCGAAAGACACTTTTTCCCCAGGAGCACATTTCCGCCGTAACCGGAACCCACGCTCCAGACGGTATTATCTTCCGGAAAATGCAATATCAGTCTTTTGTTGATATCCAACTCTGCTTTGGAATGAAGGCATTTTGTAAATGTATCCTCTTTTTCCAATTGCCTTAAAACACTAACTCCTACCCTGGTCATAATAAGCATGTTTAAAACCACATAGCAAGAATCCGTCAGTTCTACGCCGATATTGCTGAACACAGAACCTACGGGACCCATAGAAAAAGGGATAACATACATGGTCCTGCCCCGCATTGCGCCTTTAAAAATCGCTTTTGCTTTTTTATAAGCCAGCCTCGGAGACATCCAGTTGTTGGTGGGGCCTGCGTCGTGTTTTCTCTTCGTGCAGATAAAAGTAAGATGCTCTGTGCGCGCGACATCATCTATGGCAGTGCGATGCAAGAAACAGCCCGGCAGCTTCTTCTGATTCAATTGTATAATCTCTTTGCCGGACATAGCCTCTTTTTCCAGCGATAGCCGTTGCGCATCTGAGCCATCTATCCAGATAATATCATCGGGCTCGCAGAGGTGCGCCATTTTATTGACCCAATCTTTCAATTTTTTATTGTGGGTAGGGAATTTATGCATTTATATGCAGACTCGCTTGCTACAGCCCCATCAGCGCAGGCTGTAATCACCTGATATAAAGTTTTCTTCCGGCAATCTCCGCAGGCAAATACACCTTCCTCGGAAGTCGCAAGATTTTCATCGGTGATTATAAAACCTGTTTCATCCAGTTTTAGTTTATTTTTGATAAGTCCTGTTTCCGGTTCATAACCGATATAAATAAATATACCTTCGCAGGCAATGATTTGCTCGCCGGAACTATTGACATTTTTTATTTTTACGGACTCTACCTTCCTTGAGCCAATTATTTCCGTAACTACGCTACTTAAGATAAAATTTATCTTTTTATTTTCCTTAAGTCTTTCTTGTAAAATTCCCGACGCGCGTAAATCATTTCTTCTATGGATTATATTCACTTCCTTCGCAAAGCGGGCAAGATAAAGCGCTTCTTCTGCCACGGCATTTCCTCCGCCTACCACGGCCACTTTTTTTTCTTTGTATAACGGTCCATCGCAGGTAGCGCAATAAGAGACGCCCTTGCCAATTAATCTATCTTCTCCGGGTACATTGAGTTTTCGCGCACGCGCGCCTGTGGCAATAATTATGGATTTAGCCGCGTATGTCTCTGAGCTCGTCTTAACCGATTTTGATTTACAATCCAGCTCTAATGCCTCTTCTAATTCAATCTCGATATCTAAATTCCTTACCTGCTCTTCCATGCGCCTGATCAACTCCTGTGTAGATATGCCTTCCGGAAAACCCGGAAAATTCTCAATGGTTTCGGTCAGCAATATTCTGCCTCCCACGCCCATCTTTTCTAAGATAATGGTTTTTAAACGCGCTCTGCCTGCGTATAGCGCGGCAGTTAAACCCGCAGGACCTGCCCCGATAATAATCAGGTCATACATAAATAAGCTCCTTACACGCCTCTTCTGCCTGATAAGAACTGCGCACAAGCGGCCCGGATAATACTGACTTAAATCCAAGACCTAAGCCGATATCTTGGTATTTTTTGAATTGCTCGATACTTATGAATTCTTTTACGGGATAATGGTTAACCGAAGGAGCCAGATATTGGCCTAAGGTTAAAATATCGCACTTATTATCTCTTAAATCTTTCATAGTATGAACAGCCTCTTGTTCTGTCTCGCCCAGCCCTAACATCATTGATGATTTGGTAATAATCGCTTGATTTAATTCTTTTATTTTGCTTAATACTCCTAAAGAAAGCTGATAATCGGCTTGCGGCCTTAATTCGCCAGACAATCTTCTTACGGTTTCAATGTTATGCGCTACAACATCAGGCCCTGCATCCAGTACATATTCTAAACATAATATTTTACCACAAAAATCCGGTATTAATACCTCTACTTTTATGTCTCTGTTTAGTCTATGAATTAATTCTATGGTCTCGGCAAATATACCCGCACCGCCATCACTAAGGTCATCGCGGCTGACAGAGGTGATTACTACATATTTCAAACCTAATATTTCCACAACCTGACTGATTCTATAAGGTTCATCTAAATCAATGGATAGGGACGCAACCGTCCCTGATTTACTTACCCCGCAGAACTTACAATTCCTGGTACAGGTATCCCCTAAAATCATAAAGGTGACTTTCTTATTCCTGAAACAATGAGTGATATTAGGGCACCTCCCTTCCTGGCATACAGTATGCAGATTAAATTCAGAAAATAGCTGCATCAAGTCCAGAGTTTTATCATCGGGGATGTCTTGCCGGAACCAAGATGGGAGTTTGTTCATCTCTTTATCCTTACGAAATTCTCAATTGAGCGGTCGTAAGTTCTTTCTATCTCAGGAGGGAAAAAACAAGCGGGAATCTGTCCGTTTTTACGATGATAGGAAATACATTCGCAACATATGCCTTTGCGCGGACATGAGCCGTAACTACAATTGCAATTTGCAAGATTTTGTTTCTGATTCGGACAGCTCTTCATCTTTTATTTTCTTTTTTAATTCGTCTAATTGCCTGATTAGCTTTAACTTTTCAAAAAAAGAGGCGTAATCCACAATAAGCCTGCCTTTAAGGTGGTCTATCTCATGCTGAAAAACACAGGCCAGTAAATCTTCTGCCTCTATTGTAACGGGCTTGGCAAACTCATCGTCAGCTGAGATTTTAACTTTTTTGGCGCGTTTTACTTTTACGCATACCCCGGGAACGCTCAGGCATCCTTCCTCCGTAACCTGTGAACCCTCTTTCTTTACAATCTTAGGATTTATCAGCTTATAGAGGCCTGAACCTATGTCAACCACAATCATACACTCATTGATACCTACCTGGGGGCTGGCTAATCCTATGCCGGAAGATTCATACATTAATCTTGCCATCTGACTCAAGATATCCCGATGGCCTTGGGTTATTTCCTTTACCGGCCTGGCTTTCTTTTTTAAAGCAGAGTCGCCGAATAACCTAATTTTTAATGCGGTTTCGTTCATCAACTTTTATCAGCTTTGGTTTTATGGTTTTGGCTTCTTTCTCATCAACAAGCACATACGACACGATAACTACTTCATCGCCTGCGCAGGCACCCCTGGCAGCCGGCCCATTCAAACAAATCACGCCTGTTGCGGCTTTACCGCTAATAGCGTATGTCTGGAGCCGCTGTCCGTTATTAAGGTTGAAGACCTCTATCTTTTCACCTTCAATAATATCCGCTGCTTTCATCAGTTCGGCATCAATGGTTATGCTGCCTTCATAATAAAGATTTGCTTCTGTAATGCGCGCCCGATGTATCTTAGATTTTAAAACTGTCCTTAACATATCTATTTTCTCCTTTAATGAGCGCATAACTTACGGCGGCACGAAGTGCAACGTAAGTTATTTGCGCGAATTAAATCCTTGACATCTACGATGTCAAGGATCAAATTCAGACAACAATTTACATCACCCTGTTCTGTAAATTGTGTCTTCATTTGATTAATTGATAGGTTTGCCTGGCAATCATAAGTTCCTCATTAGTAGGCACAACTAAGATTTTAGGTTTTTTGTTTAGGTGTAAAAATAAACCCCGGCAAACCCTCTCTCTAATCTTTTTCTGGTTCTCGCCTATGCCGGCAGTAAATACTATTGCATCAACGCCACCCATAACCGCTGTATAGGCGCCGATATATTTCTTTATACGGTAGACAAAAATATCAATCGCCAGTTTACAACGTTTATTTCCCCTCCTCGCTTTACTTTCCAATACCCTCATATCATTGCTTATTCCAGAAATACCCTTTAAGCCGCTTGCCTTATTTAACAGTTGATCCACAGAATGAATATCCAATCTTTTTTTGTGCATAATAGAGGTGACCAGGGCAGGGTCGATGTCTCCGCAACGCGTCCCCATAACCAAACCCTCCAGAGGCGTAAACCCCATACTGGTATCAATGGATTTTCCTTTATCTACCGCAGTAATACTGCAACCATTGCCCAAATGACAGGTGATTATTTTTAATCTCTGCAGTGGTTTCTTTAGAATTCGGGCTGCCTCGCCTGCTACGTATTCGTGGCTGGTGCCATGGAAGCCGTATTTTCTCATCCTGTATCTCTTATAATATTCATAGGGGAGTCCGTAAATATAGGCGTAAGCAGGCAGCGTATGATGAAATGCAGTATCAAATACCGCAACCTGCCTTTTGCCCGGCAACAACTTTTTACACGCCAATATCCCTGCTAAGTTTGCAGGATTATGTAAAGGCGCAATCGCCATACACTCCCTTATTTTTTTAATTACCGAATTATCAATTAATACGGGTTGTTGAAATTTCTCTGCGCCATGCACCACCCTGTGACCTACGCAAGATACAGAATCGACCTTTCTTAAGATTATCTTTAAACCGGAATAATGGTCCTGTATTTTTGAACCCGCCTCTCCTATATGTTCAATTATGCCCTTTTGTACCTGGTGTTCTCTGGGCATGTCGAAAAGTTTATATTTTATGGAAGAACTACCGCAGTTAATTACTAATATTTTCATAATTATTGCGCTCTTATTGCAGTGACTGCCACGCAATCTACAACATCTTCAACAGAACATCCGCGCGAAAGGTCACTGGCAGGTTTATTCAGTCCCAGAAGCAAAGGTCCTACTGCGCGTGCATTACCTAACCGCTGCACAAGTTTATAACTGATATTACCTGCCTCAAGATTAGGAAATATCAATATGTTTGCTTTCCCGCCAATCGGGCTGCCAGGACATTTTATATTGGCTACCTCAGGCACAATAGCTGCATCCACCTGCAGTTCACCGTCCACGGCAAGATCAGGCGCCATTTCTTTAAGTAACTCCAATGCCCCGGTTATCTTTTCAATGGATTTACCCTTAGCTGAGCCCTTTGTAGAATAGCTAAGCAGGCCGACACGGGGACTAAAATCCAAAGTTTTAGTAACCAATTCTGCTGCGGATAGGGCAATGCAGGCGAGTTGCCGGGAATTCGGGTCGGGTATTATGCCGCAGTCTGCAAAGATAAATGTCCCCTCTTCACCGTAAGGGCAATTTGGCACAACCATAATAAAACAACTGGAGACAATAGTTATATGTTCATCCACGCCTAAACAGCGGATGCAAGCCCTGGCCATATCAGGCGTGGTGTGGCTTGCTCCGGCGACCAGGCCATCCACCTTGCCCTCACGCGTCATCATGGCTGCATAATAAAGCGTGCCTTCAAACAATCTTTTCACCGCATCAATACCGAAATCTTTGGTTTTGAACATCTGGTAAAATTCATCAATATATCTGTCCTTCTCTTTAGGGTCAATTTTATCTTTGGTTAAAAGCAATACCTTGGCAATGCCTTCTTTTTCAATAATACGCGCTGCTTCCACTACGCGCCTATCATCGTATTCGGGTAGGACAATTGTCTTTAATTTAACCCTCGCCCGGTTACGGATTTTTGCTATCGTGTCCACCCCGTTAGAAATCCTCCTTTTTTCCCCGTCAGAGTATTATTTCTAACGGGGTCCACATCATATCCCTTTTATTATTTTATCTAAATCTACTGTTTCTTTGATTAATTTTATGACCGCGCTGATTTTATCAGTGTCCCGGGGCCTGATTTTAACCGTTAAATCGTGGATGCGTGTTGCCACACTATAGGTATCAAATCCGGCTAATAATACTGGTATCTGTGCCCTGCTTAACAAATCCATAATTTGCTGGTCAGGTGTAATGCCGCCGGACAAAATAATGCCTGAAACCTTAAATCCCAAAACAGTCATAATCATATCTTCTCTATCGCCGGGCGTAATTATCAGGCTGTCATCAACAATATATTTTATGGCATCGTGCGGCTCCATTGCGCCTACAATAACCTGCGATACAGGGCGTTCTAAATAATCTCTGCCGCATAAAAGCTCAAAATCCGTCTCCTCTAAAATCTGCCCTATGGTAGGTTGCGAAAGCATCGGGTTATAAGGGATAACGCCCAAAACATCAATCCCTTTTCTTTTTAGGCCCTTTCTTACCAGACGGTTAATCTTGTCAAATTTATTCGGCAAAACCTTATTAATTATCACGCCTAAAACCTTAACGCCCTCTTTCTCAAACAGCGCCTTATTTAACACTATTTCATCTATGGGCCTTCCGATACCGCCTGAAGAAATAATAATAACCTTAGAGCCAAGCAGTTTTGCCACAGTAGCATTGGAATGGTCAAAAACAGAACCCACGCCTGCATGTCCTGTGCCCTCAATAATGACTAAATGCTGCCCCCTGGATAAGTGCCTGAACGCTTTTTTAATCTTAAGCGTGATTGATTTTTTATCCGGTGAGTTTATGTATTTCTCGGTAAATCCTTTCTCTACTGCAACAGGACTCATATCTTTCAGCCCGCACCTTACTTGAGAGATGGCAGTAACTTTTTCAATTAAAACAGAATCCTCATCAACCTTGATACCTTCCTCTTCCAGGTAACGCTGACCGATAGGCTTTATAAAGGCCACCTTCTTAAATCTATCCTTAAGATTATAAATTAAACCCAATGATACTGTGGTCTTGCCGTCGTTCTGCTTGGTGGCTGCTATAAATATCTTTTTCATTCTTCGACTCCCTTCGGTCGCTCAGAATGAACCCTGAGCGAAGTCGAAGGGTTCACCTAAGGCACTCTTCTATTTTTTTCTTCAAATCCGCCTTATTTAAAACACCCGCGACCTGAGCCGTGACTTTGCCGTTCTTAAAGAACATCAAGGTGGGTATGGACATAACTGCGTAGCTGGTTGCGGTTTTGGCATTCGTATCAACATCGAGTTTGCCGATTTTTATTTTATTTTTGTATTCATTAGCCAACTCTTCAATGGTGAGCGTAATCATTTTGCACGGCGAACACCAGCTTGCCCAGAAGTCCACCAGAACCGGAAGATGCGATTCCAAAACTTCCTTCTTAAAATTGCTGTCTGTAAAATGTGATAAGCTCATATTGGTCTTTGGGTTAAAAAGGTTAATAAATATCGGCAGGTGAACCCCGCACCTATGCATAGGTGCGGGGTGAATTTATAAAATATCACAAATGGGGGCTAATTGCAAGATATTTTAGATTTTGTTATTTTTTATCTGTTGAGAAAAATAGCCGCCGGTAAGGGCATCGAGTGAGGCGGTGAGTTCCTCTAACCTCAGCTCTTTTTCTAACCGCTTTTTTCTATCTTCGATGGATAGATTATCCAGTTCTATCTTCACCCGCAGGCGCTCAAAGTATAACTTGGTCACCTCATCCAGGATATCATCTCGCAGCTCCACCATTAAACGCGAACGCACATCAATATTGGTCTGGTCATCGCTGTAGATTAAATCACCTAATTCCCAAGTCAGAGAAACCCCCCAATTTTTATTATCGTACTTGGTCTCATCATCAGGACCGACAAAGTATTTACCCGGCGAGCCGTTGCTACCGTAAATCCCCCAGATACTGCTGGAGGCTGTTCTGTTATTATCCCTGTCCGTGCTTACCGTCAAATGCGGCAGTAAAGCGCGTTTTGCCGCCTGGCTCCTCCATCTTTTTATCTTCTCCGGCTCAACCTCAGCATACTTAATTGCTGCATTATGAATTTCATTAATCTTCGGTTCATCTTTATAATACATTGTTATTGTGTCATCTTGTGTATTTGCGCCGAAATTGTCCATCCTTGTTTTAAACAAACCTTTATCACAGGCAGCATATAAATTACCTTGATTATCTGAAGCCAAGAATCTTATGTCTTCTGCTGCCAGACCAAACGACAACTCTTGCCACCGTTCATTCGCATACTTAAAAATGCCGGATTTTGTAACCGCATAAATCTGGGATTTATCAGATACCAATAAAAATTGCGTATCTCGATTAAGCAAACCATAGTCAGGTAATAAATCCCAGGTCTTGCCTCTATCCTGACTTCGGTAAACCCCTTTGGTAGTGGCAAGATAAACATAATTTAAATTATTCGGGTCTATACCTATATATCTTATATCAGAAAATCTCTCTTCTTCATCCTGGTCTTCGCTCGTTTCCAACTCATCATTGCCATTTTCTACCGGATGCGTGACAAAAATTCTCTCCCAGGATTTCCCGGCATCCTCTGTTTTAAATACGCCGTCAACACAGGCAACATAGATATAATTTGGCTCTTTTATATCATAGGCAATAGCTAATATATGACTCTTGCCTAATTTAGCTGTCTCTTTATGCCAGCTGCGACCTTTATCTTTGCTTAAAAAGAGGCCACCTTTTGTGCCTAAATAAATCCCGTAAGGCAAAACTGCAAGTGTAGTGCATTCATTTTCTAAAGAGTTTTTACCCTTAAAAACCCTTTGCCAGTTCTTACCTTGATTATTGCTGTAAAATAGCCCGTTACCGGTCGCAGCATATAGAGAGTTTTTGTCCTCAGGGTCAAATGCCAAGAAATTTACTCCTCTGTTTTGACCGCTAACCGATAAAATATTTCTCCAGGTTTCTCCGCTGTCTTCGGTTTTAAGCACCGCATTACTTGAGCCGACATAGATAACCTGAGGTTTATCCAGATTAACCAGCGCTGTCGTTAGGTTTAGATTTCCCCTCCCAATATCATCCCAGACGATATCATTGGCAAACACACTAACCACAGAAGCAAAAATAAACAAAACTAGCACTACAGCCAAAATTACTGCGTATTTCTTCATCTTAACCACCTCCTACTCTAATAGACGTAAGAGGTGAGGAAATCTAACAGGAATTTTCAGGGAGAGGTAATTAGGGTACAGTTTTCAGCTTAAGGTGGGGACACTTTCTATCTTAGAGTGAGGACACTTTTATGATTAGATTAGAAACTGCCTGCGTTATTGTTGGGTTATTTATAGCCTTCGGAAGAAACAAACTTTTTGTTTTGTTATATTTTGCTATGGAATTTAAATTAAAAGGGGTTAGCTAAATTTCATCTCTTCTCAACTAAATAGCAGATATTGCACTTAGGTTTATGTATCTGGTCTTCGTAAATAAATTTATCTAAATAAGTAAAACCATTGCTTCTTAGCATTTTTTCTAATCCCTTTTCGCTGAAGAAATAAAGATGACCCGGATTACTGAAATCTTCAAAAAGAATTTTTTTATCAAGAAAATATGGAAGTTCAAAAACAAGCCTTCCGCCTTTTTTAAGCGTATTAAATACATTTCTTGCCACAAGCATGGGATTTGTTGTATGCTCCAGCGTATGAAACATAACCACCAAGTCAAAACTTTCATCTCGAAAATTTATCTTATCTGCTGTAGCAACGATAACATTAAAGCCTAATTTTTTACAAAGCCGGGCCTCGTATTCACTTATATCTAATCCAATGACGTTCCATCCGCGTTCTTTGAGTATTTCTAATACCTTGCCCTCTGCACAGCCAATCTCTAAAGCCCTCCTTAAGCTTCCTTTTTCTTTTTCGAATTCCTCTAATTTAAGCCTTTTAAATGTTTGAATTTTCCAATCCATCCAGCCATTCCAATTAGGTATTGCATACTCGCCTCTTTCCTGTAAATATTCTTTATCGTTACTAACTATATATTCTTGGCGCAGCTTTTCTGCGTTTGGTAAGTTAAGGGCAAAATATATGTTGCACTGTGGACATCTTAAAAAATAATGCACGTACGTAGCATAAACAAATTCTACTTTTCTATACCCACATATATTACACTGATGCCTTTTTAATTTTGCTTTCAAAAATCCTACTGCGAAATTTTTTATAGTACACGGAAATTTGTAGCAAGAGAACCTTAATAATCTTCTGGGTAAAGAAGCAGGTTGTACTAAATCTCGTATTTTCATAAGCCTATCTGATTTTTCTAAATCACAATATCATTTCTAAGTTTGTCTAATTCTACTAATACGTTACAATAGAACTATCCTTGCGTCAAGAGATAAACAGTAATCAAATGATACGAAGAGGTTATAGACGTAAGAAGTGGCAAAATCTAACAAAAAAAGAGCGGCCTTTTCAATTATTCAAAAGGCCGCTCTTCTTTACTCTTACGCTATTCTTTATTAGAAGCCTAATCTAAACTCAAAAGCTCCTGTTTAACCCTTTGGTAATCCGGCGTATCAATGCGGCTATAAATCTCCTGCGCCTGCCGGAAATATTCCCTTGCTTTGTTCTTCTGTCCTTTTTGCTTATATAAAAGCCCCAGATTATAGTGGCTTGAGGCAAGCTCCAGCGGCGCATTGATTTGTTCGGCTGTGGCTTTTGCCTGATTAAAATATTTTTCCGCCTCCTGCGAATTGTCCATTTCTACATATAATTCGCCGAGCATATTATAATCCGCGGCTATGCTGGGTATATTGCCCTGTTTCTGGTCTATCTTCAGGCCCCGGGAATAAGAATCCAGCGCTTTCTGGTATTCTTTCTGATAACAGTAAATTTCGCCGACATTGAAATAGTAATCGCTTAATTCGTAGGTTAATTTAAGTTTGTTAAACATCCCAAAGCTTTTGTCATAGAATTTTTTTGCGGTAGTAAAATCATCCTTATTTATGAATAAAAGCCCCAGATTAAAGTAATCGCATGCCAGATTATATCTGTGTTTGTATATATACTGCCTCTCGCGATTAATCTCTGAACTCTTGGTAAGTAACTCCAAAGCCCTGTCATATTCTCCTTTATCTATATACCAGATTGCAGTCTTACCTAACACATCGGCTTCGTTTAATTTATCTTTGTTTTCTCTGCTTAAAGTCAATGCCTTATTATAAAAATCTAATGCCTTGGCATAATCGCCCTGCAGATGATAAATCCAGCCAATGCCGATATAGGCAGATGCTAAATTATTTTTATCGTGCCTTTTTTCGCTTAAAAGGACGTAATCAAAATAATATTTTAAGGCATTCTCTTTATCGCCTAACCTATGATAAGTATCTGCGAGTAACGGATAAGCCGCCAAAAACAAAGGGTCTTTTTTGATTATGCGGTTACTAAGCGAGATAACTTCTCGGTTCTTACCTTCCAGAAAAGATTTCTTAGACCTTAAGAATAAACGATAGGTATCGGGGTTTATAGTGGGAAGCCACATATATAGGTATATACATATAGATATAAAAGCTAGCGCCAAAGAGAACCGGGCTAACCGTTTTTTATACAGGGAAATATCCCTTTTTAATCTGCGGCTCGCTAGCTTTGCTTTTGCCCTGAATAGCACAAAATTAGGGTCTCCGTAAAGAAGATAACTTGCCCAATGCATAGGTGTAATACCGTATTCATTAATTAATTTAAGACGGCTCTGTCGGATGCTTTCGCCCACAGACCTGCCGGAGATTAACCGTGTATAAAATTCTTTTGAGAATGACAGACTCACAGGGTCTTCTATCTTACGTATTGCTCCGATATAATGCCGGACGCCGGAAAATAAAAATGCCGATGCCAGGCTGTAATTCTTTTCCTGATAATCTGTATCCAGGGATTTCACAACACCTGTTGCAGAGTGACAGGCATTGGAAAACACCAATGTGGGCAAAGAAACGGTTGAGCCCATAGCCAGGATATCCTGGACGGTAAATCTTGCGTCACTTAAAACCCATCCGCTATTGTTAGGATTATCCGGTTCGAATTCAGCGTGGCCGGCAAAATGCACGATATCGTAATCGCAGAGGTTCTTCTTTACGTAGAGCTTATCGATATAGGTGGATTTAAAATCAATGCGCACATTATTGCTTTTGCGGTCAAACTGATTCTTAATATTTATACCTTCAAGGTATGCGGATTTTAAATCGTCGGTGGGATTAGCCATTATCAGCATTTTAAGAACACCTGAGAAACTACGGTAGCGGGGCTGATTTACTGGTTCTTTGGTTCTAACTACCCTTCCTAAATTAAAAGTAAGGCATAAAAAATTGTTTCCGTCGTGCAGAAGTTCCCAGGGGATATTAATTAATTCCTCGTCTATAGAGAGAATTAAATCTGAAGTTTGAGCGGACTTTAATTTATCCTTGACCGACCGGGTAAGTAAGTGGCCCCAGAGGATTTGTCCGGTCTTGGTCAGACCCTTGATTAAATCCTCGCTGTAAGCGCTTCTTTTGCCTGCCTTATTTAATATAGATATAATTTCCTGGCATAACCTGTCAACTTCTGTAAACGATACCGAGCATTGGCTATAATGCCGCAGCGTCGAAGCAAGCTCCGTTTGCTCAAAGACACTCATCTTAAGCATCTGGTCTTGCCTTAATATTTCTAGAACCAGGGCATTAACTTCTTGCATTATATAATCTTGCTAAACTTTTATATCTAATAATATCGAGGCAAGTTTATCTTCAAGGGTGGATATCTCAACCTTGTACTTACCCAGTAGGACATGCTCAAAGGTAACCGAACCTGTATCAGTGAGGTAGGATTCCAATTCCAAATCATCTTTAAGAAGTGCGACTCTTAAATCTTTAATTATCTTTTGGGTCTGTTTTTGTTTTACCATAACCATTAAATTAAAGATGCCAGCCCCTTTATTTTCTATTTTGACCTCTACTCTTACACCCTGAATGTCTTTTAGGATAGTAACTTCGTCTTTGAAATCCTTTATTGAGCGGCTGCGCAAAACCGGCGCAGGTATTAACTCCTGGCCTAAGAGGATGTCGCCTGTGGTATTCAATATCTCCAATAACTTTCCCTTAAACCTTAAAACTATCTCTAAAACAGAAGGCCTGCTTTGGCTATCGAGCAAATCTTTCACTCGGCCAAGTAATTCCGCAGGCACATCCTTTATTTCAGCTGTTTCCATTCCTAAATTAAGAACAGCTGCCTCTGCGCAATTGTCACAGCTTACCAAATGAGCCTTGATGCGGTCATTTTCTTCTTTGGACAGGCGTCCCTCAAGAAAACACACAAGGGTCTCTTCATCCGGGTGCATCCCCTGAATCTCACCCGCCCCAAGCCTCCACTTTTTATAAACCATCTTGATTAACCTCTCGAATTTATCCTGCATAGCATATCGTCCCTGCCTGCCTCACCGACTCGGCAGGCGTTCGCAAGCTTGTCCCGACTTATTCGTCGGGACGCTCACCCCCTAATATAATAGACGTAATTGTATCAGAAATCTAACAAAAAACCTTTGGTTTTAAAGCATTCTCTTAATTTATCAATAAGCCGGGATTTTTGCATATCTATTGCCCCGCGTGAGCGTTTAAAATAATCTTTTAATTTCTCTAACCTTAAACCCCTGTTGATATGTAATTCCAGGAAATATTTATCGTCGCTGCCTAACCTTTCGATACACTCTTTTAAACTTTTAATTCTTTCTTCCTGACTGAGTGTGTCGGTAACAGAAACAGAGTCATCGGCAAGTAAGTCCTTCAGGCTAAGCTCGTCATCTGTTTCTTCGTCAATGGAAACAGCGGGTTTAATTTTACGGATATAATCTATTGTAAAGTTAATGGTAACCTGCCTCAACCAGCTGGCAAGGCTGCATCCGTTTCTGGCTTTAAAACTTCTTAATTTTTTAAAATCGTCCTTTATAAGTGAGCAGAAGATTTCTTGAAATATATCGTTGATGTGGCTTTGTGCGAAGGGGTAACCTTTGGCATTCAAGACATTATGGATATAGTTATATATGAGGCGGGAATATTTTCTTAAGAATTCGTCCCAGGCTTGCTTGTCTCCTTTGACGCACCTCTGGACAAATTCCAAATCATCCATAGTAAGAACATTATACTCCCTAATCTTTAAAAAACAAACAAAATTAATAGGGTCGTCTTTGCTGCCAAAGCAAAGCCTGTCCCCCACCCAAAGCAGGGACGTTTCTTCTGCCAAAGCTAGAAGTGTCCCCAAATGCGAGGGACACTTTTCCGATTGGGTCAAGAAACGTCCCTCGATTGGGTCAAGAAACGTCCCTAAGATTATTTGAAGAGGGTGTTAGAGATGATAAAAGAGGCAAAGACAATGGAGACCATAGACATAAGCTTAATGAGGATATTTAGACTGGGCCCAGAGGTATCTTTAAACGGATCACCAACTGTATCGCCTACCACGGTTGCCTTGTGCGCCAGGGAACCTTTTCCGCCGTAATGGCCTTCTTCAACATATTTTTTGGCATTGTCCCAGGCACCGCCGGAATTAGCCATCATAACTGCCAAAACAAAGCCGGTTACTGTGGCGCCGGTTAAAAGCCCTGCTTCTGCTTCAATACCCACCAGAAGCCCTACTGCAATAGGTGTGATTATTGCCATAAGCGAAGGTATAATCATCTCTTTTTGCGCTGCGGCTGTAGCAATATCCACGCAACGGGCATAATCAGGTTTTGCTCTACCTTCCATTAAACCCGCTATCTCTTTAAATTGCCTGCGCACCTCCATTACTATTTTTCCTGCTGCCCTGCCTACTGCACGCATGGTCATCGAACAAAATAGAAATGGTAGCATACCTCCGATAAATAATCCCACCAAAACATTAGGGTTCATTAAACTTAAATTCATATCCTTATGATAAATAGATATCACCTGGTTCCGGTACGCAGCAATTAAAGCCAATGCGGTTAATGCAGCAGAGCCAATGGCAAATCCTTTTCCCGTAGCAGCAGTAGTGTTACCTAATGCATCCAAGGCATCGGTTCTTTTTCTTACTTCCGGTTCCAGGTTTGACATCTGGGCATTGCCGCCAGCATTATCCGCCACCGGGCCATATGCATCCGTGGCTAAGGTAATACCTAATGTGGAAAGCATGCCTACCGCAGAAATGGCTATCCCATAAAGGCCGGCATTAAAATTGGCTGCACCGCCAGACAAAAAGAAACTCATTAATATCGCAATTCCTACCACAATAACCGGTATGGCAGTTGACATCATGCCTACCGAAATACCGCCGATAATCACGGTTGCCGGTCCGGTTAAAGACTGGTCTGCAATAAAACGCGTGGGCTTAAAACCGCTCGATGTATAGTACTCGGTAGAAAAACCGATTAAAACCCCGGCAATTAACCCGGAAAGAACCGACCAATACACCCCTAAATGCTGGCTGCCTAAAGTGGCCTTAATAAGAAAATAAGAAATTATTGCAACCAATATTGAACTGGACCACACGCCTTTTCTTAATGCCCATAACAAAACTTTTTGACTTGCCTCTTCTTTGCTCTTTACGAAAAATGTGCCGATAATCGACGCAACTACGCCTACCGCTGCCATAACCATAGGCACGGTTACACCTGCCACTCCCAAGCCGGCTGCCACGCCTAATACGGATGTAGCCACAATTGAGCCAACATAAGATTCATAAAGGTCAGCTCCCATACCCGCCACATCTCCCACATTATCACCCACATTGTCCGCAATTACTGCCGGGTTACGGGGGTCGTCTTCGGGTATGCCTGCTTCTACTTTACCGACTAAATCTGCGCCCACATCAGCTGCCTTGGTAAAAATCCCGCCGCCTACCCTGGCAAACAGCGCCTGAGAACTGGCACCCATACCAAAACAAAGCATGGTTGAGGTAATTGCGGTAATCTTATCTGTCCCAAAAGGTATTGGATGTGTGGAATAATACCAATTAAGAAAATAATACCAGATGCTTAAATCTAAAAGGCCTAAACCTACCACTACCAGACCCATAACTGCGCCACTTGAAAAAGCAACGCGCAGGCCTGAATTCAGGCTCTTCATTGCTGCAGCTGCGGTGCGGTTTGAGGACTGCGTGGCAGTATTCATCCCAATAAAACCAGATAGTCCGGAAAAGAAACCTCCGGTTAAGAATGCAAACGGCACAAAGATAACCAGATATTTTTTCAGCGCCAATGCTAATAGAATAAAAAATACAACTATAAAGAAAAGCGATACGCCTAAATATTGCCTTTTAAGATACGCCTTTGCCCCGATTCTCACTGCCTGGGCAATCTCTTTCATCCTGTCATTGCCTTCATCTTTTTTCAAAATAGAAAAATAAAGATATGCAGCAAATGAAAGCGCCATTATTGAACCCGCCGGTGCCAGCAACAATAAATCAAAACCAGCCATTTTAAAACTCCCTTCTCATTAGGGACACCCAGTTTGCCAAAGCTAAGGGTGTCCCCTCTTTTGAATTTTTGCTCTTTTGGGGACACCCTCCCGATTGGCTAAAAGGGTGTCCCTCGATTGGGAAAAAGGGTGTCCCTAAGATAAAAGGTGACGAATTTCTTTGGGAATGATTTTTGGTTTAAGGTTTTTATCCACGGAAACCAAAATTGTTTTTGCCTTTGAAACAGTCTGATTATTCTGATTCCGTATTTCGTAATCAAATCCAATGCTCGCCCTGCCCACTTCGCTAATCCGCGTATCTATCCGCAGAGTATCTGCGTAAAAAGCAGGGAACTTATAATCTATTTCCTGCCGGGCCACCACAAAAAATATTCCCTTTTGGCCGAGCTCCTTAACCGAAATCCCCTTCTCTGCAAGAAATTCAGTGCGCGCCTCTTCCAGAAATTTCAGATAATTGGCGTAATAAACTACTCCGCCGCAGTCAGTGTGATGATAGTAAATTTTAACCTGCATAGCGCTTCAGGATTAAACACGCATTGCAATTGCCGAACCCAAAGGAATTTGACAAAGCAATATCGACTCCTGCCTGCCTTGACTGGTTAGGCACATAATCTAAATCGCAATCAGGGTCAGGATATTTATAATTAATAGTCGGCGGGATTAAATTGTTTTGTATCGCTAAGGCGCAAACCAACGCTTCAATTGCGCCTGCTGCTCCGATAGTATGCCCTATCATTGACTTAGTTGAAGATACGGGAATTTTATATGCATAATCGCCAAACACCTGTTTTATGGCGCAAGTTTCAGCTTTATCGTTTAACATAGTTGAAGTCCCATGGGCATTAATATAATCTATATTTTCTGGCTTTACCTTTGCATCCTGCAAGGCCTTGCGCATGGTTTTTGCTGCATCGCGTCCTTCGGGTTCAGGTATGACTATATGATACGCGCCGGAATTAGAGCCGTAACCAATGAGCTCAGCATAGATATGGGCGTTTCTTTTTAAAGCGTGCGTAAGTTCCTCCAGTATCAGCACTGCCGAACCTTCGCCAAGAACAAATCCGTCTCTTTCTTTATCAAAAGGACGGCTTGCTTCCTGAGGTGAATCGTTTCTTTTTGAAAGGACTTTTAATACGCAATAACCGCCAAAGGTAAATTCTGTAAGCGGCGCTTCCGCGCCTCCGGATACACATAAATCCATATCATTACTTTGAATGAGCCGGAATGCCTCGCCGATTGCAAACGTCCCTGAGGCACAGGCATTTGATATAACCATATTAGGGCCCATAAGATTGTATTGAATGGCAATATGGCTTGCCACGGCATTCGGGCTGATTCTGGGGACGCTTCTGGCATTAACCCTGTGAGCGCCTTTCTCGTATGCAACCCTTATTTGTTCTTCATGAAAAAGAATACCGCCTAAACCAGAACCGATAATTACGCCGATCCTGTCCCTGTCCTCTTTTTCTAAATCCAATCTGCTGTCATCCAGGGCTGTTTTAGCAGAGGCCAAACCCAGATGCACAAACCTGTCTACCCTCCTTGCCTCTTCTTTGGAAATATAATTTAAGTGCTCAAAATCTTTTACCTTGGCATAAATTTTAGATTCAAGGTGGGTCACATCAAAAGAGGTTATCTTATCTACCCCTGACCTGCCTTCGACATTTGCCTTCCAGAATTCTTCCTTACCAATTCCGTTAGGCGCAACCACGCCCAAACCGGTTATAACTACACGCCGACTAGACACGTATTTTTAATCTCCTTTTATTTCTTGAATGCTACCAGGGCCTTTTCGTTATCAGTGGTTGAAATAACTAATTTTGCCGGACAGCCTCCGGAACAGGTGGTTCCGTATATCTGCTTAATATCTATACCCTCAGCAGCTAATCTCGCGGTGATATTTTTTAAGGCGCCGGGTTTATTTTCCAGGTCAATTATCACTACCTCATTTTCCTTGATTAACGTATAACCTGATTTTTTTAAGGCTTCAATCGCGCGGAGGCTATCGTTGGTTACTAACATAATTTTTGCCTCTTTATCAACCGCATAGCCTGCAACTGCTTCAATGTTTACGCCACTCTCAGCTAACAACTTAGACATATCCGCCAATACGCCAATCTTGTTTACCGCCGTTACCACTATTTCTTTTGCTAACTGCGCTTGTTTTATCATCTCTACCCTCCTTTTTATCTGTTTGACTAAAGTATCAATTCTACCATAGATTACAAAGAAAGGAAATCTATTTTAATTTTTCAGAAAAAGGTAAAATCCCCACCCGCCTGCCGATTTTCTTCCTAAGAGCCCTTTTATATACTAAATTCGCTACAGCTACATCTTGGATAGCCAGGCCTGTTGAATCAAAAATAGTTATCTCTTTTGAACTTACCCTTCCCTTCTTTTTTCCGATTAAAACTTCACTAAGCGTCGCATAAATATCTTTTTTAGTAATTATCCCGCAAGATACAGCAACATTTATCTCTCCGCTGTGACTGGCCTGTTGCCAATCATCAACCACGAGCTTTGCTCTTTTTAGTAATTCCGGCTCAAGCTCCTCTTTTCCCTTCGCATCAGCGCCTATGGCATTAATGTGCGTGCCGTATTTTATCCATTCAGATTTAACAATCGGCTTTCTGACGGGGGTGGTTGTCACCACGATATCCGCCTGCTTCACACAATCAGAAATCTTATCTTTTATTTTTATATTAAGGCCAAGGTGCCTGGTGTCTTCTAAAAATTTTTTGGCATACTCGACTTTATTGCCCCACACGCAAACTAACTTTATCTTAAATAACTCTTTTAGAGCCAGAAGTTGCGTCCTTGCCTGGACGCCGCAGCCGACTAAACCCACAACCGATGAATCCTTTCTTGCCAGATATTTTGCGGCAATTCCGCCTGCAGCGCCTGTCCTTAAATTTGTGAGCAAGGTGCCGTCCATAATGCACAAGGGAAATCCGGTTTGCGGGTCGCTTAATATAATTATAGCCATCACCGCGGGTAAACCGAAGCGCCTATTTTTAGGATGCACGTTCACCCATTTTAATCCGCAGGCCTCCATACCTTCTATATACGCCGGCATAGCCCTGAAATCGCCGTTGTATTTATCGAGGTGCAGATAAATCTTTGCCGGCATCTGAACTAAATTTTTGCCGTAAAGTATAAATGCGTTTTCTATTACCTTTAGGACCTGCGGCATATCAATAAGGCGTTGAACCTGGCTATTGCCAAGGATGAGTGTTTTTTTATTCATCTCTATCTATAAATGCGAAAGCCGGGGAGCCGGTCGCTTTTGACTCTCTGAAAACGTTCATCCTCAACGCTCATAAGCCCCTTTATATAACGCCAGGGGATAAGTATGTTGGCTTTGACTTTTTCTTTTACCTGCTTATCCTGCGGTATTAAATTACCCTGCCCATCCCACCAGATTCCCAGTTCATATGACGGGTTTTCTATCCAGATTCCTTCATTATCGATTCCCGTTACCACAGCCCATATTTCGTCTTTGTAAATTTGAAATAAAGAAAGGTCTCCTCTTATTTCGTCGGAAAACTTAAAAAGCGCTAATTTGCCTTTTAACTCTTCTACTTGCATATTGTCCTCCTTTTAAACTGCTTCCATGGTTGACGGCGGCTTGGAAGCGATGTTGTAGGTTACGCTCACCACACCCGGGACTTCGGTTACTATACGCTTGGCTAACTTATCCAGTTTCTCGTAAGGTATTCTTGTGGGCTTTGCATTTCTGGCATCGATACTATCCCAGCATCTGACTTCAATCTGCAGGCCAAAGTCTCTTTTTCCGTTGCGCATCCCGGTAACCCTGTCCTGATGCAGGATTGCCATATATTGAAAGGCGCCTGTGTCTAGCAGCTCTTCTTCAACAATGGAGGTGGCAATCCTTACTGTATTTATTTTTTCAGGGCTCGCCTCCCCGATTACCCTGGCTGATAATGCCGGGCCGGGAAAAGGCATGCGGTTAAATATTGACCTGGGTAGCCCTAAAGCCTCGGCTACCTTTCTCACCCCGTCTTTACGTAACTGCACAAGGGGTTCGATAATTTTATATCCGAATGCCTCCTGGGGATTGATGCCTAATTGCTCAAAAACATTATGCTGCCTTTTAATTCCGGCAACCGTCTCATCCACATCAGTGAGGATTGTTCCCTGCAGAAGGTATTTGGCAGCGCTTTTTCTCACCAGTTTTGCAAAAACATCTTTGTAGAAGGTCTGGGTAATCGCTTCTCTTTTTTCTTCAGGGTCAGTTATGCCTTTGAGCGCTTTAAAAAACTCTTCCTGCGCAGCGATTATTTCAACCTTAACCCCTAATTTTTGAAATAGCGATGCAATGGCCTGAGGTTCATCGCTACGCATTAATCCGTTATCTATAAAATAGGTCTTCAGGCGCTCTCCCAGGGCCTTATGCCCTAACATAGTAACCGCGGAAGAATCCACTCCTCCGGAAAGGGCGTTAATCGCAAGACCTCCTCCTACTATCGAAGATATCTCAGCGCATTTTTCCCGGATAAATTCTTCTGTGTTTAACTCGCTTGCCTTTAATTCCATTATTTTTGCCATTTTTCCTCCTCCCCCACAAGGCAATTATAAATGCGATACCTTATTATATCAAGATATTTTAGGTTCGGAAAAGTATTTCCTCAGGTAAGATACTGCATTCCGTACGCTTCATTTAATTACTCGTACCTCAATGCTTCGATGGGGTCAAGTGTGGAGGCCTTCTGGGCCGGCCAGAGCCCAAAGCCTATGCCGACGATTAAAGAAAAGCCGGTAGCAAGAATTATGGAAAACCAGGAAAGCCTGACATTCCATCCGGCAAAAATGGTTATGAGTATGGATACGCCGCTCCCTAACAAGATACCGGTTATACCGCCGATAAACGACATTAATACCGCCTCAATCAAAAACTGCACCATAATGTCCTTATTGGTCGCGCCTATTGCCTTGCGCAGCCCGATTTCGCGCGTGCGCTCAGTTACCGAAACCAGCATAATGTTCATAATGCCGATTCCTCCCACCAAAAGCGATATCGCTGCAATCGTACCCAATAATAACGACATGGTTTTGGTGGTGGCTTCCAGCGTATTCTTAATGTCAGCCATATTACGGATCTGGAATGAGTCCTGTTCGTCTTTAGTAACAAGACGGTGTTCTTTTATAATAAGTTTTGATATGTTCTCCTGCGCCGTATCTATTGCGCCTGGGCTGTTTGCTTCCACGGAAATTGAATCGATATAGTCCTTTCCAAAGACCCGGTACATGGCAGTGGTAATGGGGATGACCACCGTATCATCCTGGTCGTGAAAACCCGTGGCGCCCTTTGCAGGCAGGATTCCGATAACTTTAAAGTTAATCAGGTTTATCTTTATGGTTTCACCGATAGGATTCTCCTCCCCGAAGAGCTCTCTGACTACCGTCGCACCTAGCACCGCAACCTTATCTCTAATTTTTACTTCTTCATCCGTGAAAAATCTTCCCACCACTGGCATGGCAGCGCGCATAACCGCATAATTGACGTCTGAGCCTTCGACCTGGGTGTTCCAGTTCTGAGTCCCATAAACTAACTGCCCCCTTCCTCTAACCGACGGGCTTACTCTTGTTACCTCATCGCTGAGTTTTTCAATAGCGGCAACATCCTGAAAGGTAAAACGCGTCACGCTACCCGCCCCCAGGGATACTCCGTGAATCCTCGATGACCCCGGCATCACTAAAATAAGGTTTGAGCCCAGAGACGCCAGCTGCTTCTCGATTGACTCTTTTGCTCCTGTTCCCAGCGCAAGCATGGCAATGACTGCGGCAACACCAATTAAAATACCCAGTATTGATAAAAACGAACGCATCTTGTGAGATACCATTGCACCTAGCGCCTGGCGCAGATAATCAAGAAATTCGGTTTCCCTGGCCTTTCTCTCGGATTTGGATAAAACAACATCGATTATCTTATCAGCCTGATTTTCTTCGGGGGGTTTCGGCGGAATTCCCGTCTTCTCGTCAGAAATAATCTTACCGTCGAGCATACGGATGATGCGCCGGGCGCAAACAGCAATTTCTTTCTCATGCGTGACAATAATAATAGTTTTACCTCTTTGGTTTAGTTTTTTTAGAATAGAGATTATTTCTTCCTGGCTTTTTGAATCAAGGTTACCTGTCGGCTCATCTGCCAGGATTATCAGGGGCTCATTGACTAATGAACGGGCAATGGCTACCCGCTGTTGCTGGCCTCCGGAAAGTTCATTTGGCCGGTGATTCATTCTGTCACTAAGTCCGACCTCTTCGATTTCCTGCTTTGCCCTTTCTTTCAAATGCCGTTTACCCGCATAAATCAAAGGCAGCGTAGCATTTTCTAAAGCAGTCATCCTGGGCAGCAGATGAAATTGCTGAAATACAAAACCCACCAGCCGATTGCGTATCGCGGATAATTCCTCATCAGAAAGCTGGTTAATCTCTCTTTTACCTAAATAATACTCTCCGGAATCCGGCCTATCCAGCAGGCCTAAAACATGCATTAGTGTAGATTTGCCCGAACCAGAAGGCCCCATAATCGCCACAAACTCACCCGGAGCAATTTTGAGGGAAACATCCTGCAGGGCTTTTACCTCTGCCTCACCCATATGATATGTCTTGAATATGTTTTTTAATTCTATCATTATCTTCTGCGGGAAGGCATAAACGGATTGCCTCCCAGGTTATTTTTAGGCAGAGTATATTTTTTTGCCTTCGCTATTATCCTGTCATGCGCATTAAGCCCAGAGAGAACCTCCACGTTCTTATCATCGGAAATCCCCAGCTTAACGCGTTTTGCCTGCGGCTCTTTACCGTTATTCTGCTTTACTAAGACAAAATCTTCCTCTTTTTCTTTATACACCGCCTCTAGCGGAATAATCAGGATGTTTTCTTTACTCTGTACTATAAAATCCACGCTCGCATTCATACCGGAACGAAAGTACGGGGAAACATTTTCAGGGAGCAGGTCTACCTGATATATGGTCACGTTATTTACTGTCTGCGATTCATAGTAGATGTGCTCCACAGCCGCTTTTATTTTTGTATCCGGATACGCATCCAGGGTAATAAGTGCGTGTTGGGCTAATTTAACTTTTCCGATATCGGTCTCATCAACCTGCGCCCTTACAATCAGCTGGTCAGACAACACAACCACGGCATCACTTGTGGTAACGGTCTGCCCCGGCTGAGTTGTCGCCACAATCACTTCTCCGTCAATAGGCGAAATCAGGGGGATAGCCCTGTAAACCTCTTTCCAATGCTTTAAGGATTCCTGTCCTTGCCCGGCTGCCGCGTCAAGCAGGGCAGCGCGTTCGGTGGAACTCATCCAGGCTAAGGTTTCGCCGGCTTTAACCATCTGGCCTTCCTGAACCAATATTTCTTCGACTCGACCATTAACCGACGGCTTTACCTCCAGCCTGTTCTTGGGCAAGACCGTGCCGGTCGTGGAGATAATATTCTGGATGGTGCCCATCACCGGGCTTATCTCCTTGACTATTTCATCATCCGTCTTCGGTTGTTTTAGTTTAACCAGCAGAAACGCCGCACCGGCCAATAAAACTAAAAATAAAAAAATAATCTTTAATTTTTTATTGCGCATATTCTAACGTCTCTCCTTTCGCCTGAATCCAGTTTGCCTCGGCAAGTAAGGCATTTGCCTGGGCATCCAGAAAACTCCGTTTTGCACTCACCAGGTTATCTTCGATAATTGTCCAGTTATCGTATGTAATGAATCCTGTGGAAAATTGCGCCTGGGCTATATTTGAACGTTCTTCGGATGCAATTAAGGATTTCTTCTGCACCGCCACATTCTCCATCGCATCCTGCAGCTCTGCCCAGGTCTGTTCCAGAGTTAAGACCGCGCTGTCTCTTGTGCTTCTTTCGTTCTGCAGCAGCTGGTTTAATAAGGCCTGGGCCTGAGAAACCTGCGCAAACCTTAAACCCCCTTCAAAAATAGGCATGGATAAAGTAAGGCCCAGATTCCACTGGTCATTCTGCGGCGACCAATGAGAACTGGTTTTATTTGCGCCTGCCTGGCCGGAAAGCGTGGGAGAAAAATTGGCATAGGCAGACCTTAAACTGAATTGTGCTGCGTTTTTTTTGGCAATAAGTTGCTGTAAGGAAGGATTGTTTTTAGCTAAGGCCTCAAAATCGGGCTTTTCTTTTGCAGTATCTTTTACTTCAAAATCACCTTTTACCTGTAGAGGAGTTAATTGCAGCCGGCCCATTTCTTTCACCAGTTCTCTCTGGCTGACATCAAGGTTTCTCTTCGCCTGTGAAATTTCATATTGCGCCTGCGCTAAATTTGCCTCTGCGGTTAACAACGCGCCTTTATGCTCCAGTCCTGATGCGTAGCGCAAAGTGATTAATTCAAGGTTTCCTCTGCGGATATTATAAATCTCTTCCGTAATACGTAACATTTCCTGCGCTTTTAGCAGATTAATGAAAGCGCTCCTGAGGCGCAACCTTACCTCCGTGGAAGTAAACCTGTAGCTATATTGAGCGGCCTTGATATTTTCTGAGGCGGCTTTTACATCGCTAATTGTCTTGGTCCCGTCAAACAACAGCTGCGTTGCGCTTGCTCCGTAAGTATATGTATCGCCGGTAGCGCTGGAAGTGCCGCTGTCTGTTCTTGCGGTCGATGCCTTCAAATTACTGTCTATCTGGGGGAAAAGCGTGCTTGCGGTGATTTTCTTGCCGGCCTGGGACTGTTTTACGCTTTCCTGCGCGGCAATTAAATCAGGGTGATTTTTCGCCGCCTCTTTGATACAGTCCTGCCAACTAAGCATTTCTTCGGCTATTGCTCTATTAAACGAAACGCATAAAAATAATAAGAATGCCAGGAAAACCCTGGAATATTTATGCATAATATTATTTAATCTTTCTTGGAAACCTTGCTCTCTAATTTCGAGATAAGCTTTGAAGCGTGTTCGAGAAATCGGCTGAAATCCCTGGAAGACATCAGGCTGATTATCCTTTTATCAAGTTTAGCAAAAACCATAAGCTGGTCTCCGGATTTGATATGAAGCGCTCTTCTCAATTCCGCGGGGATGACCAACTGTCCTCTGTCGCCTATCGTCACCGCTCCGTAAGCCTTTCCCTTACAAATGGCCTGCATATACCTACCCTCCCTCAATTTATATGAAATGTATGAATAGTATAATATATCATATCCATTATTTTGTCAATAAAAAGCCCGTAACGTAAGTTACGGGTTTAATCCTTGAAAAAAATCCCGATTTTACCTCAGCGCGAAACCTTCCGCAACTGGTATTCTACGTAACCGGAAAGAACCTCCTGTATTTTCACCGACGGAGAAACTACAAAATAATGGCTGATGACTGCGTGCGCTATCTCATGGCCGATTATCTCCCGTCGGAATTCCTCGCTAGAGAGATAAATCGTATTATTGCTGTAGACGTAGAATGACTTCATAGGCCCGAGTTCCGCATTAAATAAGCTGCGGTATATTGAGCCGAGTTCTGACCTGCTCAGGCAGATTTTAATCGCGCCGTGAAAGCTATACATCTGCATATCAAGGATATTGCAAACCTGCAGGAAAAGCGTATCCATCATCGCTGCCAGGTCTAAAGGCCCGCTCCCCGGATTTTCCCCTGCGATTATCCCTTCCGCAGGGCTGATATTAAGCTGCTGCGCAAGCGCACGGCTATCCAGGCCCGAAGAAAAATATATTGTAAAATACCTCCCTTCTGTTTTATCCTCTGCCAGCGCGTATCTGGGGCTAGAAAAAAGAAAAAGGGCCAGAAAACCCGCTGCATAAAGAAATCTTCTTCCCATCAGGTTTTAAAATAGTGGATTACCTTCTCTAATTCATCAATAAGTTTTTTGAGTTCCAAAAGGGCGGTTCTCTTTCCCTGCGATATATCTTCTTCCGCTATGCTGCTTAACTTTTCCTTGAGCCTGAGGTATTCTTTTTTGACCACTGACAGCTCAGAACGGATTTTTGCTATCATTTCATTAAATGCCTTGGCCACATCCTGCAGCTGGTCCAGGTGCCGCAACCTGAATTCCGACGAGAAATCCCCCTCTTCAAGGCTCTTGAGCACCTTTTTAAAACGGTAAAGAGGCCCTGCTATCTTATGCGACATCAAAAGTGTTACGGCAATGGTAGCAAGGCCGGCTATCACCGTAACCACTGCCACTGTCTGCACCAGGAGAGGCAGGATAAAGTCAGCGGTGGTGCGCACAACTACCCGCGAATTTACGATTGCGACGGTAGTGCTTTGCAATGACAGAAAATAAAGGATAACTATAGTAAGTATTCCTGCCAGCGCCACCAGCAGAGCGAACTTCAGGATAAACCGCGCCTGAAATGATTTTTCAATAAAATAATTCCTGCGCCTGTAGGACTTGAGAGTTTGGGTATCCATATCGCCTCCTCTTATTTAACGCACCCTTCTTTTAAAACATCTTCGTCAACCGTTATTCCCGCCTTTTTATGCAAATCCGAGAGCCAATCATTCATCAGTTCTGTTTCCTTCTCTTTCGTAATCTCCCATTTTATCTGCTGGTACATCTGTTCGTATGTTTTACTGGTCTTACCTGCCCGGACCATTTTTTCGTACGCTTCCTTTACGGCATTATCGCCTGCACTGGCCCTGCCTGCGATTTCATTGGATTTTTTTTCCAGAGCCACTTTTAAAAGGGACTGCTCCCAGAATCTTTCGATTGATTTGAGGAACTCCGGCTCCTTGTCAATCCCCTGCCTCTGCGCCTCCTGAAGGATGAGTTTTTTATCAATGAGGTTATTCAGGAATGCCTTTCGCGATTCAAGGGAATTCTGCCTTGCAAAGGGAGAATTCCTGAACTCCTTTTCGAACTCCGGCACGCTAATCACGTAATTGTTTATCTTTGCAAGAATCCTTGCATCTTTTTTACTTTGTTCGCACCCGCCTATAATGAGAAGTACGCCTAATAAAACAACGGAAAATATTTTTTTCATCTGATACTCCTTTCCTTAAAATATTTTATATCATTATACTACTAATACCGGCAATTGCTATAAAAAAATACCCCGCTTTTTAAACAAAAGCGGGGTGAAGGTACCTTGCATTCCTTGAGTATTTATGCCTTAAATTTGCAGCCCTTTCTTATTTTTTATTCCTTCGAGAATAGGAAGAAGCCCTTCATGGCCGACGATGCCGAGGTTGCCGTCAATAAACTTGTATGCGCCCTCTTCCAGCGTAAAAACCGACTCAAAGGCGCTCATATCTATCGGGGTCAGGGGATGATAGAATAATGCAAACCCGACCAGCGGCGTATCAAAGGAATTGACCTGGAAATTTGAGAGCTGGCCAGCGTCGCCTACGGCAAACCTGGAGATCAGGCCTGCGGACTCCTGCGAATTAACAAAAGCGGATGCAGAAGGCCAAATCCGCGAGCCGTTCCAGTAAACATTTCCTGGCGGATACAGGGATGACGGGAACCTGGAATTTGCGAATAAAATATGGTCTAAGTCCGTAATCGTACCTACCAGCTTGCCGCTTACCAAGCCGGTTTTCGCTCCTATATTTAAACTCAGGAAGCCGCCATTATCTACAAAAACATTTAAAGGACTGCCATTGGGCGTAATCACACCGTTAGGCACGCTCAGGGAGGTATTGCCTGCAATACGAATACTCGCACCAGAAGCTATATTATTAGCGCTGGCAACGAAGTTAGCCGGCGGCGTTGTATTACCGACGGAACTTTGTAAATCAATTACGCCTGTGGTTCCGGCATTCAAAACCAGTCCGCTGGGATTGCTATCATCATTTATTGTTCCGGTTATCTGAATGTCTGCTCCTGCAGGTGAAGAGCCGCCATTGGTAGTATCAAGGGTTATGGTCGCAGTGCCAAGTATAACGCTGTCATGAATTGTTATAGGAGCGCCGGCTGTAATAATATCCGCATTCAAAGTGGTGGTATGTCCGGAGCCGAAAATGGTTACCGCCCCGCTGCTGAAGATCTGGCCGTCAATAATTATGTCGCCGGTATTGGTGATATTAATAGTACCTCCACTGGCGTCTATGGAACCGAAGGTAACCGTGCCTTCCGTATTGGTAATATTTAAATCTCCGCCGCCGGTATTTATGTTACCGAGGTCAAGGTCTCCGCTATGGACTACATTAGGGTCGCTGCCGGCAAGAGCGTTAACTATATCACCTGGGCTTGCCGCATCTATGGCGCCTTGAATGTTATCATTTGTATACCATGTCCATGGATGGGCTACGCTAATATAATTAGCTCCCCACCAAGGAGAGTAGTCCACATTATCTGATACGCTATTTCCTAATCCAGAGAGATTGGTTGTGGCATTACGAGGTCCTGTTGCATCTCCCCAGTAGTTCTTGGTGGCATCGAGTATACCCGTACCGTTATTGGAGATGCCAAAGGTGGTGTTCCCCGAGATATTATTATGCGTCACTGTCCAAGAAGTGACATCCCCTGCGCCGGCGGCAATATCGATGCCGATCGGGCTATGGGAA
>Ga0315289_10000810_pt1 | contig 48144 bp, 44 predicted proteins | sample YL17G11_40_MG_FD_203452 | JGI IMG/M metagenome (GOLD analysis project Ga0315289, IMG submission 203452) | Sediment microbial communities from Yellowstone Lake, YNP, Wyoming, USA - YL17G11_40 | ecosystem: Environmental > Aquatic > Freshwater > Lake > Sediment | place: USA: Wyoming | collected... | reverse complement strand
CGGTTGCGCCCGTTGGGCCCTGGGCTTCGCATTCCAGCCCTATTCCGCCCGCCGCAACCGGCTTTCCGGCTGGACTTCTAGGGCGCCTACCTCGAGATCGTCGAGCCCCGCGGGCCACTTGAGTCGGAAGTGACCACCTCGCCGTCGTGCACGAGCCGGCCGTAGGGGTTGCGCGCGTCAGCCTCCCGCCATCGGGGGAAATACGGCGATCTCGTCACCGGCGTGCAGGACGGTCTCGAGGCCCTCCGGGCTGTGCGCGCAGTGCACGCCGTTGACGAGCACGCCCACGGCACGCTGCAGCCCGCCGCTGTCCACGGCGACGCCGATCGCCTGTTCGTCACACAGGGACAAGGCAAGCTGCGATGCGGACGCGGCCTGCCGATGGGCGGTGACTGCCGCCGGCCCCGGCTACTGCACAGCGAGGTAGCACTCCAGGCACTCCCGCGTGGCTGCGGGTCGGCGCAAGGGGCATCTCCCCCATGGATGCCGGCCGGTCGATCGCCGGGCTTTGGCTCTGCGGCCTTACCCGAACATCCGGTCCGCCGGGCCGGAGACGCAAGGCACATGAACCAGGCGCGCACCGACGACGGCGGCGCGAGCTCCTGGCCTCACCCGCCTCGGCCTACATCAGCGGAGCCGTGATCACGGTAGACGGGGGCCTGACCGCTGGCGGGCCGCTGGGCTGACCGCTCGGGCAGCCTGCGGGGCAGTGCAACGAAGATGAGCGAGAAGTGACCGGCGGACCTTGCTTTATCCTGTGGCCGCGGGGGCCTACGGGGTCGAGCTCTTGCGCCCCGGCTGGCCTCGAGGGCTGGCATCTGCCGCCCAATCGGCGGGGACTTCGTCGATCTCGCGCTGCAGCCGGATGGACTCCCCCGAGAGATGTGCTATATTGGAATCGGGGTTCCCAGACGCCCCGATTCGCCCCGCAACGCAGCCTTCGTCTCAGGGGATCCCCAGGATAGATGCAGTCCGGACAACGTCGATCCCGGCGGGAAAGGAGCGCTGCACTCCTCCGCAGCCGGCGGACGTCTCTCTAAGGGCCCTGGTCCCATGGAAGACATCACCGCGGAGTTGGCCCTGTACGGCCCTTTGGCGGCAAGAGCCGGGGGAGTACATGTAGCCGTTCAGCAAGTGCACCTGAAGCGGGGAGCCACACTTGGTGATCTGGCGTTGAAGTTCGGTATCCTGCCGGAAGAGAAGAGCTTCGTGTTTGTGAACGCAGTGCTGTGCGACGTGCCCGGGCTGAATGCCAGTTGGGGGCATCGGCTGGCCCATGGCGACCACGTTGGGATCTTCTCTCAAGGATACATGTGGCCTTACCAGTACAGGGATGGCGCGCATATGAGCGAGGCGCTCAAGGAGATGCTGCGGGCGCAAGGACCGATGCATCACTCCTACACGACCGACGAACACGCATGAGCAGGGAAACAGGAGGTGGGGCAATGACACGCAGGATCCTCAGAATCGATATGACCAACCGAAAGGCAGCCTACGAACCGGTCCCCGAGAAGTGGGGGCGCTGGGCCGGGAGGGGTCTGACGTCTGCCATCACCGCGGCCGAGGTCGAACCGACCTGTCATCCGTTGGGACCCAACAACAAGCTGATCATCGCTCCCGGATGGGTCACCGGCACGCCGGCCACGCCCAGCAGTGGGCGAACCTCCTTTGGTGGTAAGAGCCCGCTGACCGGGACCATCAAGGAATCGAACGCCGGGGGCCTCTCCGGTCAGAAGATCGCCCGCCTGGGATTGGCCGCCGTCATCCTGGAAGGTCAACCCGCCGACGGGAAGTGGTTCACCCTGGTCATCACCAAGGACGGCGTCAAGTTCGAGGATGCCTCCCCGCTGATCGGCAAGGGGATGTACGCGGTCGACGAGGCCTTGTGGAAGACCTACCCGGACACGGCCGTCATCGGCATCGGACCGGCGGGCGAGATGAAGATGTCCAACGCCGGGGTCTCGGTCAACGACACCGAGAACCGCCCTGGCCGTTACGCTGGGCGCGGCGGGATGGGCGCGGTGATGGGGGCGCGCGGCGTGAAGGCGATCGTTGTGGACGACACTGGCGGCCCGGGCGTCGAGATCGCCGACCAGAAGCTCTTTGACGAAGGATGCAAGAAGCTGACCGAGGCGATCCTCGAGCACAGCCTGACCAAGAAGGGCGGCGGCCTGCCTTCCTACGGTACGGCGATCCTGATCAATATCCTCAACGAGGCCGGGGGGCTTCCCACCCGCAACTTCCGCACCGGTCAGTTCGAAGGCGCGGCCAAGATCTCGGGCGAGGCCATCGCCGAGGTCGTCGCCAGACGCTGCCCGGACGGCGGCGCAGAAGGCACGATGGCCCACAACTGCCACCCGGGCTGCATCATCAAGTGCTCCAACATCTACCCCGACGAACACGGCAAGCACCTGGTCTCGTGCCTGGAGTATGAAACCGACTGGGCGCTGGGAGCCAACTGCGGCATCGATGACCTGGATTACATCGCCCGGATGACACGCGAGTGCAACGACATCGGCGTGGACACGATCGAGTCCGGCAACACCATCGCCATCGCCATGGAGGGCAAGCTCCTGGAGTTCGGCGACGGCAAGGGCGCCCTGAAGCTGTTCGACGAGATCCGCAAGGGCACGCCCCTGGGACGCATCCTTGGCCAGGGCGTCGAAGCCACGGCCAAGGCCTTCGGAGTCCACCGCGTGCCCACGGTCAAGGGGCAGTCGATGCCGGCCTATGAGCCGCGCGCCATCAAGGGCATCGGCGTGACCTATGCCACCACCCCGATGGGCGCCGATCACACCGCCGGCTACACCATTGCCCCGGAGATCGCCGGCGTCGGAGGAAAGGTGGATCCGCTCTCGGACGAGGGCAAGGCGGACCTGTCGTTGACCTTCCAGGCGGCGACCGCATTCATCGACAGCTCCGGCTACTGCCTGTTCATCGCCTTCCCCATCCTCGACATCCCGAAGGGCTGGGCAGGGATGGCGGAGACGGTGGCTGGAACGACCGGAATGAAGATCACCGGCGAAGACGTCGTCCCTATGGGGAAAGAGATCCTGAAGATGGAGCGGTTGTTCAACGAAAGGGCCGGGTTCACCGCTGCGGACGACCGGCCGCCGGAGTTCATGCGCTACGAGAAGCTCCCGCCCCATAACGTGTCGTGGACGATCACCGACGAGGAGCTGGACCGGGTCTACGCCTGGGTGCATGAGGCCTAGCCGGCGTGCGCGTCGAGGTTCGGGTATTCGCTACGCTTCGCCGCCACCTGCCAGACCTGGGCATCGGCGAAGCCCGAGTTCTCGAAGTCGGAGCCGGCACGACGCTGTCCGCCATCCGCGACGGCCTCGGCCTCCCGCCGGATGAGGTCAGGGTTGTGATCCGCAATCACGTCCAGGCGGATTGGGACGACACCGTCGAGGAAGGCGACCGGATCGCGTTCGTCCCGGCCGTTGCCGGCGGCTGAGATCGGCGATCCTCGTGCCGGATCGATCGCCGGCGGTTGCGACAACGATGGAGCCCATGGCCAGGCGGCTCGCCATTCTCGGCGGGCCGCCTGGCTGGCCGCTTCTTGGGGCTGTGATGGTTGATCCCCGCCGCGGGGGCCATGTGCCCAGTCTGCCGCGGGCCACCGGATAGTCGCCCGCGAAGGAGCCGATGTCCTCCCCCGTATGACAGCGTTCGTTCAGCCCTTGTGGGGCTTCTCGATCGATCACCCTGCAGGTTGGGTCCACCGCTCCCTGCCGGACGCTGACGCGTTCGCGCAGACTGAGGCTGCACTCAGCCCCGGTTACGCCGGCCCGCTGGCCGGGCACATCATCGTCCACGCGGAGTGGAACAGCCGGGACCGGGCGGTCGAGCCCATCTGGAGGGAGCACGTCGCCCGCGTGGCGGCCATGCTCGGGGCGAAGCAGGTCCGGTCGGCTCCCTGGCGAATCGGCCCTGCGGACGGACTCGAGGCCGAGATCGCGCTCCCGAAGAAGGACGCCAACCGCCTGTGGCTGGGCGTCCTCGCCCACGACAGGATCATCTTGAAGTTGCTCGTCGCACATCCGCTGGCGTGCCGAGCGGAGTTCGAACCGCAGGCAACCGATGTCCTGAGGAGCCTCCGCTTCCTTGAAAGCGTTGCAGATCTGCCGCAGCATCTCTGCGGGCTCCCGCTGCCGCCGGACTGCACGCCCCTGCCGACCGCCGAGGTCCTCGAGGATCTCGGAAGCCAGGGATCCTGGGAGGTCTTTGGGACGCCGCATTCCATGGGAGCGGTGCAGGCATTCTTCTGGCGTGAAGCCCGGGCGGCAGGCTGGGAAATCACCAGCTTCCAGCCCTACCCGGGCGACCACCCTCTCTCCTTCGCCCGCGTCGGCCTGCACAAGGCTGGCAGGCTGATCGCCCTGGGCATCCTGCCCCATCGACAAGGGGCCGACGAGGGCGAGCCCATTGCGCGGCTCGCGCTGCACTGGCGCTGACGCCATTGCCGCTCGCACGCCGCTCGGGCGGCTGGGCGAGCCCGAAGATACCGTCGGGGCGGCGCTCTTCCTGGCCTCGTCCGCCTCGGCCTACATCAGCGGTGCCGTGATCACGGTCGACGGGGGCCTGACCGCAGGCGGGCCTGTGGGCTGACCGCACCCATCTTGATCCCTAAGCGAGCGCCTCCGCCGCGGCCCGCGCTGCTGGGGCTGCAGCGGTGAGCCAGCCAAAGGGCCCTCCTTGATCTTCGGCGGACGCCATCCTCACGCGACCAAGCAGGCTGCACAGGCACGTCACTTGGAACGCGCCGGCTTCGAGACACGTCGTCCTTGCGGTCCACCAGCCAGGATGCAATAATCACGCTGTCTGCTCACCCGTTCCTCAAAGGGAGGGGCTCCGGAGATATGGGCCGTGGGCACCGGTTGACGCTTGTGGCCGTCGGGGTGTTCCTGACGAGCTGCAGCCTCGCACGGGCCTCCTTGCCAGGCACGGACCTCGAGGCGGGTGCAACGACCCACGTCGCGGACTTGAACCAGCCAGCGCGTCCACTCGCCACTCTGACCTCCCACATCTGGGACTCGTTCGAGGCGGAGACGATGACGCCCGTTCAGAGTCCGACCGCGGAGGACGCGGACAAGGCCTTTCAGGATCTGGCGGCGATCGCCACCTCCAAGGACACCAGCAGACTGGGGACGGCCCAGGAGGGTTTGGACAGGCTGGAGGCGGATAAAGGCAAGCTGGAGACGCCCACGCCAGAGCTGAATACTCCGGCTCCGCCGATCTTCACCTTGTCCGTGGACGCCAACTGCCGCAAAGGCCCCAGCCGACAGTACGGTGTGGTCACGTCGGCTGTGAACGGGCAAGCCTCACCGATCGTTGGCAGGAGTGAAGACGGGTATTGGTACCTCGTCCAGCTGATGCCCAGCGTCCGCTGCTGGTTCGCCAACGTCGTAGGCGCCGCCAGCGGTGAGCTGTCTCAGCTGAAGGTGTCCTACGGCCCGCCTCTGCCAACGGCGACCCAGCCGATCAGTTGTTCGTCGCACAAGGATAAGCCGAGTTGCGAGGTGGACGCGGCATGCAGATGGGCGTTCACATCAGCCGGCCCCGGCTTTTGCACCACGAAGTAGCAGGCCCTGGCGGGCCGTTGGGCTGGGAAGCCCAAGAAGGATGGACGACATGACGCGGGCGGCGCGAATCGGCCGAGTCCTCGTCATCGGCATTCTGGTCATCCTCGGTCTGCTCGCGCTGGCGGCGCTGACGACCGCCTTGCTCTTCACGTTGCTCAACAAGACGAACGGCGAGATTGTCTCTTCGGGGGAGAAGCGCACCTACCTGCTCTTCGTCCCCACCACGTACGACCCGGCCACCCCGACGCCGCTCGTCATCAGCCTGCACGGGTTTGTGGAATGGCCGGCGCACCAGATGCAGATCAGCCACTGGAACGATCTGGCCGAGGAGGTCGGCTTCCTGGTCGTCTATCCTGAGGGAACTGGGTTCCCCCGAAGGTGGCGGGCTGGCGGCTGGGCCGCGGCTTCCGCCGACCCCATGGTGGATGTTGTCTTCATCTCTGATCTGATTGACGAGCTGAGTCGCCAGTACAACATCGATCAGGCCCGCATCTACGCCAACGGGCTCTCCAACGGCGGCGGGATGTCGTTTCTCCTGGGCTGCGCGCTCGCCGATCGGATCGCCGCCATCGGGGGCGTGGCCGGCGCCTATCTCTACCCTCTGGATGACTGCAAGCCTTCCAGGCCCGTGCCGATGATTGCCTTCCACGGGACCGCCGATCCCATCGTCCCGTACCTGGGCGGGCCGTCAAGAGAGGCCGAGGTGCGGCTGCCGGTGATCCCCGAGTGGATGGCCGCCCGGGCGGCACTCAACGGGTGCGACGCCGTTCCCACGAAGCTGCCCGGCAGCGGCGAAGCCAGCGGGATCCGCTACGTGGGTTGCGATCAGGGGGCCGAGGTCGACTTCTACACCCTCGACGGCGGCGGGCACTCCTGGCCGGGCGGGGAACCGCTGCCGGAGTGGATCGTCGGGACCACGAGCCAGGACATCGATGCCACCCGGGTGATGTGGGAGTTCTTCCGTCGGTTCTCGCTCAACGACTAGCGGTCTAACCACCCCCCATCACCGGTGGTCCGCCTGCCTCCGTCGGGAGGGGCGTCACATCACCGCAGGCCCTGCCTCCATGGCCTTCTTCTGCCGCCTGTTCGTCGTCGACTGATAGATCATCGATCCGATCCAAGCGAGCAGGCAGAACCAGCCGACCCAGTCCCCAAGCCGGGTGTAGACGTCGTTCGGGTTTCCGAGCGGCACATCGGCGACGAGCGTCTGGGCGCTGGGATCGGGCGTGACCTGATCGGCGACCATTCGCCCGTAGGGATCGACCATCGTGGTGCGGAAGGCGCCATCGACCATCGCGATCGAGATCCGGTTCTCGACCGCCCGGAATACCGCCTGGACCTGCATCTCCTTCCACACGCCGGCGAACATGCGCGTCGGCACCATGACGAGCTGGGCGCCCATGCTAGTGGGGATGCGCACCGCGGCGGTGTAGTTGATGTCGTTGCAGATGATCGGGGCCAGCCGCCCGAGCGGCGTGTCGTACACCAGGTAGCGTCCCGAGGTGACAATCCTCGGTTCGCCGGCGGGATAGTTCTTGCCGTACACGTCGAGGAACTCCCCCTGTGGGACGAGCATGACGGACTCGTTGCGCCACCCGGCATCGGTGTCAAGACCATAGCCAATGAGAATGTAGGTTCCGGTCTCGGCCGCCAGGGCGCGCAGCTCGTCGGTGTGCTCGACCTGCGGGTCGAAGCCCACGCCGAGCTCGGGCCACACGACGAGCTTGGCGCCCTGCGCTGCTGCCTGGCGCGTTCCCTTGGAGAGCGCCTCGAGCCGGGCAACCTGCGTATCGGGATCCATGTGCCCCGGCCGGACGTACCGGTGCTGCACGCCGCCGACGCGGAGGGTGGGGGGATCCTTGGGCGCCTGGGAAAGGAGGATCAGGCTCAGGCCGACCCAGGCCGCGGCGACGATTCCCATCCCGGCCAGCCAGCGCAGGTTGAGCCGGCGATCGACGGCGGGCACCTGAAGGTCCCAATGCCAGCGGCGGTCGAAGAGGTCGAGGGTGGCCAGCCCCAGTGCATAGCTCACCAGCATGATGACTGCGTCCAGGCCGTAGATGCCAAAGATCGACGCCGGCTGGATGAGCCACGGCTGGGTGTGCAACGTGTGGCCCACGAAGGCGTGCGTGGCGATGATCGGGATGAAGCCGCGCAGCATCTCGATGCCGACCGTGTTGACGACACCGAAGGGCACGAACCAGCGGTAGCCGGTGCGATGGTGGAAGAGACGGTTGCCGCGCCCGCCGCTGAAGGCCAGCACGGCGACCAGCACGGCGAAGGCCTGCATGAACCAGGTGCCGGCGTCGAGCCCGAAGATCATCGTCAGGTAGACCAGCAGCCAGCCCCCGATGCCGATCCCGCTGCCCAGGCCGGCGAAGCGGTGGGGCAGCACGCGGTAGTCGGCCAGCAGCATGGGCACAAAAGCGACGAAGATCAGCGGCCAGGCGTTGTACGGCGGAAATGCCAGGATCAGCATCGCCGCGCTGAGGAGACCCAGGACCACTCCAATCAGGATCCTGGTGGCTTGGGCCTTGGGTTCAATCGCGGGCTGATCCGATCGTGTCGCCGTATCCATGGGTACCCTCCTCGATGAGTCTCGCCTGCCGGCTTGGCTATGGACGGCCTTTGCCTGATCGTCCGCGTCGGTTGAAGGTGGGTGATTCTAGTTGGATTGGCGGCCTCAGGCTATGCCAGGAGGCCGCCTCCGGGCGGCCCAAGCCAGGACCTCCCTGCCGGCTTCAACAAGACAACAAAAAAGATGTCTTGTGGTAGAATCGATGAACGGAGGGCGCATGGCAGAGATCCTGAACGAATGGGCCTACCGGCGGGCCCGGTCCAGGCTGCGAGGGGTCGGATCGTTGCGCCGCGTCGCCGAGCTGGCGGCCTCGGTAGCAGGCTACGAGGCACTGCGTGCCGGCGGCGGGCTGTCGCTCAAGCTCGGCGCGCTCGAGGACCTTGGCCGGGCGCTGGTCAAGGCCAGGATTGCCAGGGGATGGACTCAGGCGCAGCTGGCGCAAGCACTCGGCATGCCCAAGCAGCAAGTGCAGCGCTACGAGGCGACGGCCTACACCTCCGCCAGCCTCAGCCGCATGGCGCGTGTCGCGGCCGCGCTGGACCTGAGCTTCACCGGAACGGCATCCTCCCGCCCGGTCCCCGAAGGTTCCTCCGGACTGGTGCGTCTGCGCGCCGGGTTGGCTGCGGCGGAGGTTGTCCAGGCTGCGGAGAAGCGCCTCCGGCTGCGCCGGCTGACGGCGGCCGAAGCGCGCAGGATCTACGACGACCTGTGTGAGACGTACTACCGGCTGGCTCCGCTCCACCGGACGCAAGCCGAGGCTGGGCTGGACGGTATCACCCATCGGCTGGCGGTACGCAGGGCCATCGAGGGGCTGGCCCGGAAACGAGGCCGCGTCCGGTGAACCCGCAGATCGAGGCCGCCCTGGCGGTCCACGAGTTCTTCTTCGAGCGGCTCAAGCTGAAATACGCCGTCATCGGGGGGATCGCCCTTCAGTTCTGGGGGGAGCCGCGCTTCACCCACGACCTCGACGTCACCGTCGAGGACAGGCTCGATCTGCCGGAACTGGTCAGGCTCACGACCGACGCCTTCGGCTCTCGCGTGCCGGATCCCGAGACCTTCGCCCGTGAGACGCGCATGCTGCTCGTGCGCGTGGCAGAAGTCGATGTCGATATCGCCGTGGCGCTGCGGGGCTACGAGGACTCCCTCTTCGCCAGGATCCGGTCGATCGAGGTTGAGCCGGGCAGGCGCCTCAACATCTGCTCGGCCGAAGACCTGATCATCCACAAGGCGCTCTCCGGCCGCCCGCAGGATCTCGCTGACGTGCAGGGCATCATCCAGCGCCAGGGGAAGAAGCTGGACGCGGGCTACATCCGCCGATGGCTGGGGCAGTTCAGCCGCAGTCTGGATGACCCCGTCATTCTCGAGCGATTCCGTCAGCTGTGGGCCAAGAGGTAGATGTCACCCAGGAGCCGCACACGGTCTGCCACACCTGTCCAGCATGGGTTCGGGCATCCCAACCGAGGGGCTCGTGGTAGGCGAGCCCCGGCCGCAGACGGCTGGGCGAGCCCATCCAGCAGTCAGCCGAGATGCCGGCGTGGGACGCGGAAAGTCGTGCTCACGCCGGACGGGAGATTCCTGCGGGGTTGACGCGTGGCCCGATAGATGTACAATAGTGCTGTACAAGAGGAGGCCGCACATGACGGTCGAGACCACCTACTCCCAGGCTCGCCAGAACTTGGCCGAGTTGCTGGACAGCGTCACCCAGGACCGTGAGATCGTCATTATCCACCGCCGCCGGGGCGAGGACGCGGCCCTTCTGGCGGCGTCCGAGCTGGCCAGCCTGCTTGAGACGGCGCATCTGCTGCGATCACCGAAGAACGCGGAGCGCCTGCTGGATGCCCTGGGCCGCGCCCTGAAGGGCGGCGGGCTGCGCCTGACCGTGGACGAACTGGCTCGAGAGGTCTCGCTTGACGCGTAAGCCGCGCGAGGCGGTCTTCCAGCCGGAATTCCTCGAGGATCTTCGGCACTGGGTGGAGACGGATCGCAAGATCGCCGTTCGAGTCTTGGACCTCGTCGAGGCGGTGCTGCGTGATCCGTTTCAGGGTATCGGAAAGCCGGAGCCCCTGAAGTATCTGGCGCCCGGCGCCTGGTCGCGCCGGCTGACCCACGAACATCGCCTCGTCTACCTGGTACGCGACGAGCGCATCGACTTCCTGCAGGCCCGCTACCACTACTAGCCGCCCACCCGAAGCCTCACGCACTACCTGGCGTTCCACACAAGGAAGCCCCTCGCGCTGCGGGGCGGCCTGCTCTTGGCCTCAACCTGAGAGGCGATCCTGGCCGGGTTGCGATGTCGCACGGCAGGGCGTTACTCTTGGCGGCGCAGCTCCGACGCCCGCCGCGCGATCCTCGCCGCCAGGCGCCTCACGCCTTCGGCGAACGCTTCGACCGGCGGGAGCAGGCTGAGCACCAGATGCTCGCCTTCAGGGAAGTCGAAGAAGAAGCCCGGCTGGACGATTGCGTGGTCGTCCACGAGCAGCCGGTAGGCCAGATCCTCATCGTCCTCGCCCTCGGGCAGGCTCACGACCAGATACCAGCCACCTTCGCGCGGCAGCAGGCGCGCCGGTGATCCGTGGCCGAAGGCCTGCTCAGCGGCGCGCTGATTCACGTCTAGCCGCTCGAGGATCCGGGCCTGGATCGGGCCGCGTTCCGGCAGGAGCGCCTCGGCCGCCAGCTGGGCCGGCGTCGAGGCCGAGAGGTAGGCATCAGCGATGAACTCGAGCCGCGCCGCGGCGGCGCGCACCGAATCACCAGCGCCGCTCAGCCGGATCCAGCCCAACTTGAGCTGCGGAGCGCCGACGACCTTCGACAGCCCGCTCAGCCGCACGGTCAGCCCATCGACTTCATCCAATTGCGTCGGCGGGCTACAGCCTTCCGAGGGGTAGTCGTAGAACACCTCGTCGACCAGGAGCGGACAACCTCGGTCGGCGCACAGGCGTTGGACGGCGGCGTATTCCTCCGGAGCCAGGTAGGCGCCGGTCGGGTTGTTGGGGCTCACCAGGATGACGGCTCGCGTGCGTGATGTGAAGGCTCCTTCGAGCGCGTGTACGTCTATGCGCCAGCGGCCATCGGGAAGGCAAACCGAAGGGAAGCGCACCGCCAGGCAGCCCTCAAGCGTCACGAGCATGTCGAACAACGGATACGAGGGCTGGGGGACAAGGATCTCATCGCCGGGATCGGCGAACAGCTTGATCAGCTCGGCGTAGGCCTGGCTCGTGCTGGCGCTCAGGAAGATGTCGTCGGGCTTTGTGGGCAGCCCGCGGCCGGCGCAATAGCGCGCCACAGCCTGTCGCGCCCCGAGCATGCCGCGCGGGTCGGGGTGGTACTCGGCCGTGCGGGGCACGGCGAGCGCCCGGGCCAGGGCCTCCGCCTCTGGCCCCAGCCCGCACTGCGGCGGGTTGGAGCACGTCAGATCGATGAGCGGTGTACCAGCGGCGCGCAGCTGCTCGAGGGCCTGCTGCAGGCGCCCGGGGCTCAGGTCGGAAGCCAGTCGCGAGGAGAACATCGTGCGCGCCGTCCCTCACGCGGCCGGGTGGGTCGGGGAGAGGCACGTGGCTCCCCTCGACGGGAGCCCACTATACGCCGAAATCCAGGGCTGGCTCGGCGTGTTGGCAGCCGATCGGCTCGGGCGACCGCTCCGCATGCCGGGCATCCCCGCGCCAGCCGGCCGCCCATGAAGAACCCCTTGACCACGCCCCGGACCTGGGGCGCCGGCCGATCCACACGGCGCCTTCGACCGCGCTTCGCCACTCGGGCTATCATACGTGCCTGGATGAGCGCATGGCGATGCCCCTACTGACGACCAAGCTCCAGATCCCCCGGCTGCGCCCCGAGCGCATCATGCGCCCGCGCTTGCTCGAGCACCTCGATGCCGGCCTGACCCGCCCGGTCACACTCGTCGCCGCGCCGGCCGGCTTTGGCAAGACAACGCTCGTGGCCGAGTGGGTCTCGGGCTGCAGATTGCCGGCAGCCTGGCTTTCGCTGGACGAGGCGGACAATGACCCGGCCCGCTTCCTCGCCTACCTGGGAGCCGCACTGCAGCAGATCGAGGATGAGGCGGGTCACGCCACGCTGGCGGCGCTGGAGGCGGCGCGGCCCCAGGTGCCGCTAGGCGCGCTGCTGCCGCTGCTGGTCAACGAGATCAACGCCATCCCCGAAGACTTCATTCTCATCCTGGACGACTATCACCTGATCGCTGCCCAACCGATCCACGATGCGCTGGCCTTCCTTATAGAGCACCCGCCCCAGCCGCTGCACCTGGTCATCGCCACGCGGGCCGATCCGCCGCTGCCCCTCGCCCGGCTGCGCGCCCGCGGGCTGCTCACCGAGCTGCGCCAGGCGGACCTGCGCGTGACCCCCGCGGAGGCGGATGAGGTCCTCACCCGCGCGCTGGGCTCCGGGCTGCCGGCCAGGCAGGTGGCACAGCTCACCGAGCGGACGGAAGGCTGGATGGCCGGCTTGCAGATGGCGGCCCTGGCGCTGCACGAACTTCCCTCCGGCCCAGGCCTGCCGCCTCCCGATGCCGGAGCGTTCATTGACGCCTTCAGCGGTACCAACCGGCACATCCTGGACTACTTGATGGAGGAAGTGCTCCAGCACCAAACGCCGCAGGTGCGCGCCTTCCTGCTGCGCACGTCGATCCTTGGGCGGTTGTCCGCCTCGCTGTGCGAAGCGGTGATCGGCGCCGTCGAGGACGGATCGGGCACGGCACCGGTTGCCTCCGGCCAGGCAATGCTCGAGGGGCTTGAACGCGCCAACCTGTTCATCACGCCCCTGGATGACCGCCGGGAGTGGTATCGCTACCACCGCCTCTTCGCTGACCTCCTGCAACAACGCCTGCAGGCCGAGGCGGCGCCGGACCTCCAGGCCGGCCGACCGATCGATCTCGCCGCGCTGCACCGGCGGGCAGCAGCCTGGTTTGCCGAGCGAGAGATGCTGGCGGAGGCGATCCACCACACGCTCGCCGCCGAGGATTATGACGGCGCAGCCACGCTGATCGAGCAAGCCGTCCCGCCGACCTGGAGACAGGGGGAGCTAGCGGCGCTCCTGCACTGGACGGACTCGCTGCCCGAATCCGTCCTTCTGGCTCACCCCTTGTTGAGCCTGTACACCGCCACGGGCATCCTGATTCGAACCTCGTCGCTGGCTCGCGTAGAGTCGCTGGTTCGCGCCGCCGCCGAACACGACCCGGACGGGCGCCTGCGCGGCGAGGTCGCTGTGGTGCAGGCGCTGGTCGCCATGTACCAGGCGGACATCCCGCGCGCGTTGTCGCTCGCCGAGCAAGCCGTTGAACTCCTGCCGAACTCCAGCCTGTTCCGCGGCCTGGCGACGCGCACGCTGAGCGGCATGTACCTGCTGGCAGGGGATCCGGCCGCCGCCGAGCGATTGCTGGAGGCAGACGTGGTGGCCAGCGAGCTGTCCGGCGACCGGCTGGGACTATCCGCCAGCGTCCGTCGCCTGGGCTCGCTGGCGCTCTACCGCGGAGAACTGCGCAAGGCCCGCACGCTCTACCAGCGTTCGCTGGATCTCAGCCGCGACGCCCGCCGGGAGCTGTGGCCGGTGGCCGGCCGGATCTTGACCCACCTGGGCGAGCTGGCCCTCGAGTGCAATCAGCTGGACGAGGCGGCGGACTTCCTCACCCAGGCCGTGGATCTGCTCGACCGATTCATGCCCGGCTGGAGCGCGACCGGCCACATGGCGCTCGCCCGCCTGCGTCAGGCCCTGGGTGATGAGGCCGGGGCGCGGCAGGCAATGGAAACGGCGCGCCAGCTGGCTCGAGCTACGGAAACGCCGATGGATGACGTCTACCTGGAGATCCAGGCGGCGCGCCTGGCGCTCCAACAGCGCGACTTCGCCTCCGCCGAACGCTGGGCCGCCGATTGGATCTCGGGAGCGGCGCAGCGTCCGGCTTCCGAGACGCCGGACGTCGAGGGCTTCATCCGCTCGCGCATGTTTCACGATATGGGCCAGACAACGCTGGCGCGGCTGCACCTGGCCCGCGCAAGGCCGGACCAGGCGCTGGCCGTCCTTGAGCCCCTGCTCGACAAGTCCGATAGCCCGCATGCTTCCGGAAACCGGATCGAGTTCCTGGCGCTGCGGGCACTGGCCAACAGAGCCCGGGGACAAACCGAACGCGCGCTCCAGGACCTGGGCATCGCGCTCCAATTGGCCGAGCCGGAAGGCCTCGTGCGCACCTTCATCGACGAGAGCGAGCCTATGCGGCAGCTTCTGCGCGAAGCTGCCCGCGCCGGCGTGGCCGTTGACTATGCCAGCCGGCTGATCGCAACCCTGGAGGCGAGCCCACGGGCTGACACCTTGGCGCGGGCCGGGGGCGCCGGTGCGGCCTCACGACCGGCCACTCTTGTGGAACTGCTGACCGAGCGCGAGGTGGAAGTCCTCCGGCTGCTTCAGACCAGCCTGACAACCCCCGAGATCGCCGACGAGATGGGGATCGCCCCGAGCACGGTGCGCACCTTCGTCAAGAGCGTCTATGGCAAGCTGGGGGTCCACCGGCGGATCGAGGCCATCGATCGCGCAAGGGAGCTGGACCTGCTGCGGGCTTGAGCTTCTGAGGGCGACTCCCAGAGCTCCCGCCTGAGTGGTCAGCCTTTCCCGAGCAAGGCCGCGGGTCTTCCCGATTTCCCCTAGTTGGGGGATGACAACTCGCCCACCTGGCCTGTGTACTCCTGGTATGAGCCATTCGCCTGGAGCGACGGACATGCCACAGCCCGACTCGGTCAACATGGTCTCGACGTATGAGATCCAATTCCAGGGCAAGTTCGACCGCGGCGGGCCGGGCTGGTTCGAAGGGTGGATGCAGGCTACCGAGATAGGTACCGGCGATTCCTTGGTGACCTGCCTCACGGTGCGAGTTCCAGACCAGGCTGCCCTGCGCGGCCTGCTGAACAGGCTGTGGGACCTGAACCGGACGCTGATCAGCGTCCGTGGGATCGAGACCGTCCCGGCCAAGGAGACTGACCATGACGGCTGAGTATGTCCTGCCCCTCGCCGATCCTCTGGCCACGCTGGCGGTTGTCGGCGGCAAGGGCGCCTCGCTGAGGCGCCTGGCCGAAGCCGGCCTGCCCGTCCCCGGCGGCTTTCACGTGACGACCGCCGCCTACCGGGACCTCGTGGCGCAGAATGCGCTCCAGCCCGGCATCCTGGCGGCGCTGGAGCTGGTGGATGCGGCCCGGCCTTCCACGCTCGAAGCGGCCTCGCGTCAGATCCGTGAGCTGTTCGCCGCGGCCCGCGTGCCGCCAGCGGTCGCCAGCTCCATCGCGCACGCGTACGCCTCGCTGCCCGGCGAGAACCCGGCGGTGGCCGTGCGCTCCTCGGCCACGGCCGAAGATCTGCCCGAGGCGTCGTTCGCCGGCCAGCAAGACACCTTCCTGAACGTGCGCGGGCCTGAGGCCGTGCTCAACGCCGCGCAGAAGTGTTGGGCCAGCCTGTGGTCGGCGCGCGCCATCGGCTACCGCATGCAGCACAAGATCGACCAGAACGTTGTCCAGCTGGCCGTCGTCGTGCAGCTGCTGGTGCCGGCCGAGGTCGCGGGGATCCTGTTCACCGTTGACCCGATCAGCGGAGACGCGGACCGAGCGGTGATCAGCGCCGCCTGGGGCCTGGGCGAGTCGATTGTCGGTGGGATGGTCACGCCAGACACGCTGACGCTCCGCAAGGCGACCGGTGAGGTGGTCCAGCGCGCCATCGCCGACAAGCAGGTCATGACCAAGCGCATCGACGGCGGCACGCGTGAAGAGCCCGTCCCGGACGATCTGCGCCGCGCTCCCGCGCTCGACGATGCGACGGCGATCAAGCTGGTCCGGATCGGGATGGAGATCGAGCGCTTGTACTCCAGGCCGATGGACATCGAGTGGACCCTGACCGACGGTGCCCTGGCCATCGTGCAGGCCCGGCCGATCACGACCCTGGCCGAAAAACCCATCGAGTTCAAACCGCCGGACCCGAAGGGTGTCTACTTGCGCAGCAGCGTGGTCGACCTGATGCCCGATCCGCTCAGCCCGCTCTTTGCCACGCTCGGCATCGAGGCGCTGAGGCAGCAGATGATCCCCATGGCGCGACGGGTGACGCACTCGGAGCCGGTGCTTCCCGAGTCGTACTACACGACGATCAACGGATACGCCTACATGGATTCACACCTGCCGGCCAGGGCGTGGTGGTGGATCCTGACCAAGGTGATGGCGGGCTACCCGCGCATGTTGAGGTCGGTCGTGCCGATGTGGCGCGATGAGATGCACCCGGAGTATCAGGCGTTCGTCGCCCGGAAGAAGGGCGGATCGTCCGGCCCGATGTCCCCGGGCGAGCTCTGGCGCGAGGTGCAGGAGATCACGGACGGTGCTATGTACTACGTGGTCGCGCTGCTGTTCGCCACGATGGGCGCCTCGTCCGGCTCCGAGCTGCTGCTGACCAACCTGTACAACAGGCTCGTAAGGCGCGACGGAGATCCGCCCGCTCCTGTTCTGCTCATGGGCTGGAACAACATCCCCGTGCAGGCGGAGAAGTCGCTGTATGACCTGGCGCTGTGGTGCCGCGAGCACAGCGCGCTGGCCGAAACGCTGCGCAAGACCGCCTCCCGGGACATTGCCAGGCAGCTGGCCGGGCAGCAGGCTCCCTCCGGCGGCGACCCGGCGGAGTGGGCCGAGTTCCAGCGGCGGCTCGATCAGCACCTGGAGCGGTTCGGGCACATCATCTTCCAGCTTGATTTCGCCGAGCCTTTGCCGCTGGACGATCCTTCACCCATGCTGGAGAACATCAAGATGTACCTGCGGGGTGAGGGCGTGAACCCGCACGAGCGTCAGCGCGCCAGCGAAGAGAAACGGTTGCAAGCGGCAGCCGGGGCGCTTCAGCGTGTGAGAGGCATCAGGCGCTGGGCATTCCAGAAGTGCCTGGGCTGGGCACAGTCGCTGGCGGAAGTGCGTGAGGACGCGCTGGCAGAGATCGGCCTCGCCTATCCGATGCTGCGCCAGCGGATGCGCGATCTGGGACGGCGCCTGGTCGAGGCCGGCGTCATCCGCGAGCCGGGTGACATCTACTTCCTGGAGAAGGCGGAGATCGCTGCAGCCGTGGCGGGGCTGGAGGGCGGCGTGAAACCGGGTGGTCAGGCGGACCGGGTGGAGCAGCGCAAAGCCTTCCTGAAGAAGGCCGCGCAGGCCACGCCGCCGCCGATGATCCCGATGAAGAAACGGATCATGGGGATCAAGACCGATCTCTTCGTGGCAGTGTCCGAGGAAGCGCAGCAGGGGAACACGCTCAAGGGTGTTGCCGCCAGCGGCGGCAGGGTGACGGCGCCCGCCTGCGTCCTGCACGGCCCCGAAGACTTCGACCAGATGAAACCGGGCGACGTCCTGGTAGCCGGCGCCACGACGCCCGCCTGGACGCCGCTCTTCGCCATGGCCTCGGCCGTAGTCACGGACATCGGTGGGCCGCTGTCGCACGGCAGCATTGTCGCCCGCGAGTACGGCATCCCGGCGGTGATGGGCACCGGCGTCGCCACGCGGCGGATCCAGACCGGGCAGACCATCACGGTGGACGGCGGAGCAGGTACGGTGACGCTCCCCGAACCAGGTGTCTGACATGCCGCGCACCCAAGGCTACCATCCGCAGTCCGGTGAGTGGAACGACTCGCTGCTGGGCGAGTTCCTATGGTCGAGCGTCAACGTCAGCGAAGCGGTTCCCGACGTGATGACCCCCAGCACCTGGTCGTTGTGGCAGGTCTTCTACCGCGACGCCAATCCGATCAGGGTCCCCGGCGACTATCCCATCTGCGGAAACATCTGCGGCCGCCCCTACCTGAACCTGAGCCTAGTAGTCTCGTTGTATCGCGCCGTGGGCAAGGATATGCGCCGGGAGCTGCACGGCGATCTGATCGCCTCTGCGCCGCCCGACCTGGATGTGCCCATCCTCGCCTTCTCTCCCCTGGCCGTGATCTGGACCGTGTTGCCGGGCATGCTCCAGGCGCAGCGCTACGCCGGCCGTCATCGGCAGCAGATCCCTCGCTTCCTCGCCGGCACGCCGGGCTGGTGCCGGGACCTCAGGCTGCAGCTGGGGCAAACGGACAGCCGGCAGAACTTGCTGGCCGCCTGGCGCGAGAGCATTCGCCCGGCGTTCGTCCACGCCTGCCGCCTGCTGCGCAGCGTGACCATGTCCTTCTCAGATCCTGCGACTAAGCTGCACCAGGACCTGGCCAGCAGGGTCGGCGAAGCGGACGCCAATGCCCTCCTGTCGAACCTGTCTGGCGCCTCGGCGGATCTGGAGAGCCTCGGCCCGCTCGTTGGGCTGGCACACGTGGCGCAGGGAACGATGAGCCGGGAGAACTACCTGGAGCGGTATGGGCACCGTGGCCCGCACGAAATGGAGTTGTTCGCTCCCGGTTCTGAAGAAGACCTTCACTGGCTCGACAAGCGCCTTGCGGAATTCGGGCAGCCCGGGACGGACCTTGAAACGCTCCTGCACAACCAGCGTGGTGAATGGACGGCGGCCTGGCAGCGTTTCGAGGGCCACCATCCCAACCAGGTCAAGGCCACTCGGTGCCGGATTGAGATGGTCGCCGCCGCAGCCCGCACCCGCGAGGCGGTCCGCTCCGAAGTCACACGCCTGACGCGCTTGGTGCGGCAGTTCGTCCTGTGTTCAGGGGAGCTCTCGGGCCTCGGGGAGGGGATCTTCTTCCTTACGCTGGATGAGATCACCGCTGTTCTTTCCGGAGACGAAGCCTCCAAGGTCGCCATCTCCGCCCGCCGGGCGGCCTACGACAAGTATGTTTCCCTGCCGGCCTACCCGGCGATCATCGTGGGGGCGTTCGACCCGTTCCGCTGGGCGTCCGACCCGCACCGGCGCACCGATTTCTATGATCCCCGCGCACGCGGCGTCCCTGCCGGTCCAGCCACGATCACGGGATTCGCAGGGGCAGCCGGTTGCGTGGAGGGGAAGGTGAGGCGGCTCGACAGGCCGGAAGATGGAGACGAGCTCCAGCCGGGCGAGATCCTGGTTACGGTCACAACCAACGTCGGCTGGACGCCTCTCTTCCCGCGTTTGGCGGCCGTCATAACCGACGTGGGCGCACCGCTGTCGCACGCTGCCATCGTGGCCCGCGAGCTGGGCCTCCCGGCGGTCGTGGGCTGCGGGGACGCCACTGCCCGTCTGAAGACCGGTGACCGGATCCGCGTGGACGGCGCCGCCGGGACGGTGACGATTCTGGCCTGAGGCGCATGAGCGAACCCTCCAGGATCACCCAGCGCAAGAATCTCGTCATCCTGGCCTTCAGCCTGGTCGTGGTCATGCTGGGGTTCGGCATGGTCATCCCCATCCTGCCCTTCTACATCGAGCGGATGGGTGCCGGGGGGAGCGCCTTTGGGCTGCTGGTGGCGATCGCCGCGCTGACCGAGCTGCTGTTCGGACCGCTGTGGGGCAGCCTGTCCGATCGGACCGGACGCAAGCCGATCCTGATGATCGGCATGTTCGGATACGGCCTGTCGATGCTGCTCTTCGGCCTGTCGACGGAGCTGTGGATGCTGTTCGCCTCGCGGGCGCTCTCGGGTGTGTTGTCGTCGGCGACCCTCGCGCCGGCTATGGCCTACATCGGCGACAGCACGGCGCAGCGCGAGCGCGGCGGCGGGATGGGCACGTTGGGGGCAGCCGCCGGACTGGGCGTGATCCTCGGGCCGGCCTTGGGTGGACTGCTGGCGGGTGGCTCGCTGTCGACGCCGTTCTTCATCGCCGCCGGGATCTCAATGGTGGCGCTGCTGCTGATCGGCTTGCTGTTGCCCGAGTCGCTCCCTCGCCAGGCGCGCAAACCAAGCCGGCGGGTGGGTATGCTCAGCCTGCGCCAGTTGGGGGAGGCAGTGCGCAGCCCGATCGGCGTGCTCTTGCTCCTGGCGTTCCTGGCGACGGTTGGGACGACGAACTTCGAGTCGATCTTCAGCCTGTACGCCGTTGAGGCGCTCGACTACGGCCCCGAGCGGATCGGAGCGATGCTGACCGTCATCGGCGTCGTCGCCATGATCGGGCGAGGCGTGCTGACCGGGCTGCTCACCCGGCGCTGGGGCGAGCCGATCGTCATCCAGTGTGCGCTGCTGGCCGGCGCCATCACCTTCGTCCTGCTGTGGCTGGCCCGGAGCTACCTGGCCGTGCTGCTCACCGCCGGGCTGTTCGTCCTGATCACGGCCTTCCTGCGACCGGCGATTCACTCCTTGACGTCGCAGCAGGCGACCGTCGGGCAGGGCACGGCCATGGGCCTGAGCAACTCCTTCGTCAGCCTGGGGCGCGTTGTGGGTCCGATCTGGGCCGGGGCCGTGTTCGAGGTGCGTCCGGTGTACCCGTACCTGAGCGGGGCCATCATCCTGCTCGGCGTCTTCCTGCTCAGCCTGCGGTGGATCAAGCGGTAAAGACTTGGCCCCGGCGCCACCCGAGGTGCGCAGCTCATCAAGCGCCCGCTGCAGCCGCCCCGGGCTCAGGTCGGGATCCAGGCGTGAAGTCAACAACGTGCGCGCGACGCCCGCGCGGTCGGCTGGACCGCGGACGGAGGCGCATGCTCCCTTCGCGTGAGCCCACTATACGCCGAAACCCAGGCCTCAGACGGCAGGTTGACGATGACTCTCACACGACCAACAGGGACAGTGCCCGCCCACTCACCTGTTCCCCTGAACGCCGGAGCCGGCGGGGGTGGCCCGAGATCGTCCGTCAGACCCGGAAGGGCCACGGCCCGTCCCTGCCTCCGATCGCCTGACAGAGTACCGCTTTTCTGCGGGACAGTGCACAATTCACGCTGCTGAGGGCAACCGCCGCGCGTGCAGCGGTTACCTTGCCGCAGAAGCCGTCTGAGGGGACCGACAGCATCAGGACAGCCCCTCTTCCTCGGTGAGAAGCCAGGATGTCCACCATCCTCACCACCAAACTGCATGTGCCTCCGCTGCGCTCGGGCCACGTTCCTCGCCCTCGCCTGGTCGGCAAACTGAATCCCGGCCCGGATGGCAGGATCACGCTGGTCTCCGCTCCGGCCGGCTATGGCAAGACGACGCTCGTTGTGGAGTGGCTGGCTCAGAGTCAAAGCACGGCGCCGAAGGTTTCCTGGCTTTCCCTGGATGAGCACGACAACGACCCGGTGCGATTCCTGACCCATCTCATCGCCGCCTTGCAACAGGTGAACGAGGGCCTGGGCGAGGCCACCCTCTCGCTGCTCCAGGCGCCGCAGCCTCCCCCGCCGGAGGCGGTGATCGGCGCGCTCATCAACGACATCGCCTCGCTGCCGGCCCCATTCATCCTGGTCTTGGACGACTACCACGTCATCCATGAGCTGGGCATGCACAGGCAGCTCGGCTTTCTGGTGGAGCACCAGCCGCGCCAGGTGCAGCTGGTCATCATCACGCGCGAGGACCCGCCACTGCCCCTTGCCCGCCTGCGGGCACGCGGGCAGATGGTGGAGATCCGCCAGGAGGACCTGCGCTTCTCGCTGGAAGAATGCGCCGACTTCCTGAATCATGTGATGGGGCTGCAGCTGGCTGCCCCCGACGTTGCCGCCCTGGAGCACCGGACAGAAGGCTGGATTGCGGGCCTGCAGCTGGCGGGGCTGTCGATGCGGGGGCGCGAAGACCTGCCGGGTTTCATTGAGGCGTTCACCGGCAGCAGCCGCTACGTGCTGGACTACCTGATCGGCGAGGTGCTCGAGCAGCAGCCCGCCGAGGTGCAGGACTTCCTGCTGAAGACATCCATCCTCGGCCGGTTTACCGGTCGGCTGTGCGACGCGGTCACAGGACAACAGGGCAGCGGGGAGATCCTGCAGGCGCTCGATCAGAGCAACCTGTTTGTGGTGCCCCTGGATCAATCCCGCAGCTGGTACCGGTATCATCACCTGTTTGCAGAGCTGCTTACTCAGCGCCTGCGCTCCACCCGGGCCCATTCCGAGAGCGAACTCCATCATCTTGCCAGCGCGTGGTTTGAGGCCGAGGGGCTCCTGCCCGAAGCGATCCAGCATGCGCTGGCCGCCGCGGACTGGGAGCGGGCGGCAGATCTCCTCGAAGGCGAGTCCGTCACGATGCTCAGGCGTGGCGAGCTGGCGACACTGCTTGGCTGGCTCAAGGCTTTGCCGAACGAGGTTGTGTTCAAGCGGCCGGAGCTGTCCCGCGACTGCGGCTGGGCACTGACGCTGACCGGACAGCTCGACGGGGCAGAGGGATTCCTCCAGAATGCGGAGGCATCGGCCGGCGGCGATGGCACCCTGCTGGGCACGATCCTGGTCGCCCAGGCGTATCACCTGCGTGCCCGAGGCGACAACGCTGGGGCAATCGAACGCGGCCAGCGCGCGCTGGACCTCCTGCCGGAGTCAGACCCGCTCTCCCGCAGCCTGGTTGCGCTGACGCTCGGCCTTGCCCACTGGAGCAGCGGCAACCTGCAGGAGGCGGAGACGGCGCTCCTGGAAGTCGATCGGGCGGCCCAGCAATCCCGCAACCACTACGCCAGGATGACAGCGCTTTCCTACCTGGGGGTGATCCAGGCGATCCGCGGCCACCTGCGGCGGGCCGCCGAGATGTGCCGGCAGGCGATCGAGATGGGAGGGCAATCGCCTCCCGTCGCCCCGGCGCACATCGAGCTGGGCGCGCTGTTGTACGAGTGGAACGACCTGGAGTCCGCCGCCCGTCATCTGCAGATCGGAATCGGGCTATGCCAGCGGACGGGCAACCTGATGATCCTGAGTGACGGATACCGCATGCTGGCACTCCTCCAGCAGGCTCGTGGCGAACCCGAGGCGGCGCTGGCGACGCTTCAGCTGGCCCACCAGCTGGCGTATGACCACGAGGTCACCCCCCTCACGCGCATGCGCAACGCCGCCTGTCACGTCCAGCTCGCGCTGGCAGGAGGCGATCTCGCCGGTGCCCAGCACTGGGCAGAGCAGGTGACCGGGCCGGCCGACGCTTCTCCCTTCTACCCCTTGCTCGGGCTTGCCCCTGCCCGCCTCCTGCTGGCCGATGGCGAGAAGGCACAGGCCGCGGAGACGTTGGCGGAGGTCTACGCGACCGCCAGCCGGGCAGGGTGGGGATCTGGCATGGTCGAAGTGCGCCTCCTGCAGGCCGTGGCCGCTTCTGCCCCGGCGGAGGCCCTGGGTTTCCTGGCAGACGCCCTGGAAGGGGCGCAGCCTGAAGGCTTTGTCCGGACCTTCCTGGACAAAGGGGAGTCGATGAGGCTGCTGCTCGAGAGGCTGAGGTCACAGGGGGGCGAGCGGAAGGAGTACATCCTGGCCCTCCTGGCCGCGTTCAGGGGCCAAGGTGGGGCCTCCGCCTCGCAGCCGTTGGTCGAGCCGATGAGTGAGCGTGAGCTGGAGATCCTGCGCCTTCTGGCGGACGGCCTCTCGAACCAGGAGATCGCCAAGCGCCTGGTCATCAGCGTGGGGACAACCAAGTCCCATGTCCATCACATCCTCGGAAAACTGAGCAGCGGCAGTCGTATGCAGGCGGTGGCCAGGGCCAGGGAGTTGGGCCTGCTGTAGTCCCCGGTGCCTTGCCCCTCGGGGCTCCCGGGCGCTGACTGCGCCACGGGAAGCGAAGTGCACAGCCTGTGGGCGGCGGCCTGGTGACCAGGCCGCCGCCCTTTCTATCCCCCCATCTATCCTCCGATAGACGACATCTATCCGGTTGGCGGATACGGTAGATACACGAAGAACGACTCACCTGCGACAGGAGAATGCCTACCATGAATCCGACAGCCAATGCTCAAGACGCCGCAACAGCCAAGGGCGCCAGCGAGGGCCTCAAGCTTCACCTGGCTCAGCACCTGGAGCAGCAGCCAGAAACCACTCAGGCCTTGCACCAATGGATGAAGCGCTTGATGGTGGCGGGCGTGGGAATCATTGTCGCCACCTTCATCGTGGCCTTGTACGTGTCCGTCGCCTGGAAGAGCGTCAATCCGATCGTGATCCCCCTGGCGTGGTTTGTCTTCGCCGCCAGCGTCGCCCCGGCCATGGTGTTCCTCGGGCTGGATGCAATCATCCTGCGGGCATTTCCTCCGGTCGTATTGCCGGGAAAGCTCCCGAGATTCGTTACCGGGAACAGGGCGGGGTGGACCGGCTGGGCGTTCGTCCTGGGTGCGCTGCTTGTTGCCGCCTTCTGGGGGGTATTTGCCTACGCCGTAGGGACATTCAACATGGTCATGCTTGAACCCCTGATCCGCGTCCTGGCTGGCGTGGTCGGGGTAGGGGCGACGATCTCCGTCCTGTATTCGATCTACCAGAAGGCCACTCGATCCCGGTAGTTGTCCATCTCGCCTGCCCGGACCGGAGGAGTTCGCTGGTCCGGGTAGGAACTTCGATCAGAAGAAACTACAGGAGACCTTTCATGAACCCAGTGAACGCCGCCCGTCTGCCGATCCCCGACCGCCGGTCCTGGCTCTGGCTGGCCATCGCGACCATCCTGTTCGTGTTCACCTACGGCATGTACCGCAACCCGCTGGCGGGCCTGCTGGCGCCCCTGTTCCTGATCCGCTTCCTGCGCACGCGGAAGGTGGGTGTGGGCTATCTCCTGATGTTGCTGGCACTGATGGCGGCCAACATCATCGCTTGGTGGAACAACATGCCCATGATGACCGCCCCGGTCCGCATCATCTTCGGGTGCATATTCGGACTGCTGTACACCATTCCCTTCCTACTGGACCGCGCCCTCGTGGGCCGCTTCTCCGGATTCGCCGCCACGCTGGTCTTCCCCTTCGCCAACGCCGCGTTCGAGTTCCTGACCATATGGCCCAATCCCACGAGCACGTATGGCTCGCTGGCCTACAACCAGTTCAGCAGCCTCCACCTCACCCAGGTGGCCTCCATCACCGGATTGTGGGGCGTTACCTTCCTCGTTTCGTGGTTCGCCTCGACCGCTAACTGGATCTGGGAAGAGGGCGTAGACTGGCCGCGCATCCGCCGGGGCGTGGCGATCTTTGCCGGCGTGATGCTCGTCGTCCTGGCCTACGGCGCGATCCGGCTGACCTACTTCTTCCCGGAGCCCGGGTCCGTCCGGATGCATGGGATCGTCGAGACCGACTACACCCGAACCACATGGGAAACCGAGCTCTTTCCCCTGAGCCAAACCGACCCGCAGGCGTTCCGGGCGCAGATGACGCCGGTGTATGAGCGCTACCTCGAGGCGACGGTGCGCGAGGCTCAGGCCGGGGCAGAGATCGTGGTCTGGCCCGAAGTGGCGGCGGAAGGCTTCAAGGAGGATCTGAACTCAGTCGTGGCGCGGGCTCAGGACATCGCCCGCCAGGAGGGCATCTACCTGTCCGTTGGATTGAACATCATCGGCCCCGGCTCGTACTCGGAGGGGGAGAACCGGCTGGTGCTCATCGACCCGCGCGGCGAGATCCTGGTGGACTACATCAAGTACGGCTGCACGGCGTTCAACATGTACAGCGTTGAGATCCCAACCGTGGAAACCCCCTACGGCCGGTTAGCCACGGTGCTGTGCTGCGATCTCGACTTTCCGTACGTCATCCGGCAGGTGAGCCAGAAGGGTGTGGACATCCTGCTGGTCCCGAGCTTCGAGCCGACCGCGGCGCACATCACGGCGCACTCGCGGATGGCGTCCTTCCGCGCCATCGAAAACGGCGTGTCGATCTTCCGCCCCACGGCCCAGGGGATCTCGCTGGCCATCGATCCGTACGGGCGAACGCTGGGGTCGATGGATGCGACGCGCGTGAGCGAGCGTGTCTTCGTGGTGCAGCTGCCCAACCATCGGGTGTCTACCGTCTACTCTGTGGTGGGCGAGCTGTTCGGGTGGCTGGCTGCCGCCGGCTTCCTGGTTATCGTCGTCTGGGGAATCGTGCGCGGCCGCAAAGCGCGCGCAGCCGCCGCAGGCTCGCAGGGGGCGTAGCCCCGCACAAAGGACAGGGCTGGAGGTCGGCGGACCATCTGCGCTGCCTCCGGTCCACCCCTGGGCGGGCAGACCGGGAGCAGGCCATGCAGCAGGTTGAGATCCGGATCAAAGGACACATCAACGAAGAGTGGTCAGAGTGGCTGGGTGGGCTGACCATCGGCCACTCCGATCCTGAGGCGACGGTGCTCACCGGCCTCGTCCAGGATCAGGCCGCGCTGTACGGGATCATCTCCCGGTTGCGGGACCTGGGCCTGGAATTGTCTTTGGTGCACAGTGATGAAGCCAAGGAGGATCCAGATGAACACAGCCAATGAAGCAGGCAAGGTGCAAGGTAAGCGACGCGGTTGCCTGGGTTGTCTGGGACGTGGCCTGATCGGACTGGTGGTCCTTCTGGCGATTGCGGCGACTGCAGGTGCCGTTTACCAAGCAGGGGCCAGCGCCCGCGACTTGAAGGCGTACCCGCCGCCCGGTAAGCTCTACGATGTGGGCGACTACCGGCTGCACCTGTACTGCACGGGCGAAGGCAGTCCGACGGTGGTCCTGGAAGCGGGCGCGGCAAGCTCGGAGCTCAGCTGGTACCTGGTGCAGAAGGAAGTAGCCGGCTTCACACGCGTTTGCGCGTATGACCGCGCCGGGTTCGGCTGGAGCGATCCGGCCTGGGGCCCTCTTCTCCCGGCGCAGGTGGCTGAGGACTTGCACAAGCTGCTCACAGCAGCGGGCGTTCCAGGTCCCTACATCCTGGTCGGGCACTCCGCGGGAGGCTTCTACATCCGGGCGTATGCGGGCCAGCACCCATCGGAGGTGGTCGGCATGGTCCTGGTGGATGCGGTGCATGAGGGGGAGGAGGCGGCCTATCCCGCGCAGTACGTGCGGATGCGCAACAGCGCCCGGGCGATGATGCCGTTGTGCTCGATCACGTCGCCGATCGGATTTGTGCGCGCGTTGAGACTGTCGGATTTCTCTGGTGTGGCCGTGCCGGCGGAGGTCAGGGAGGCCTATCTCTCCACTGTGTACCGCAATGCATTCTGCCCGGCGATGGTGAATGAAATGGAAGCCGTGTCCACCTTCCTCAGCCAGCCGGACATTCCCCGAAGCCTGGGCGACTTACCCCTGACTGTGCTTTCGGCCGGTGCTGCCTACGATCGGGCATCGGAAGCGGAGGTTGCAGCGATGGGAGGGCCCGAGGTTGTCGCCCAGATTGCCCAGATCCATGATGAGTTCCAGGAGAAGCTGGCGGGCCTCTCCACCCAGGGGAAGCTGATCATTGCCGCCGAAAGCGGGCACATCATTCCGGTGGATCAGCCGGACGTGGTGATCGATGCCATTCGTGAAATGGTGGAGCAGGTGCGCGGCGGCTAGGGTCTCGCCGAGTGGATGTGGGGGGTGGCGGGCAGGGGTGGGTCCTGCGGGAGTCGCTGCCTTACCCCGGCTTGGCAAACACGACGACGAAGTAGCCGCCGTAGTCGCTGTCGGCGTCGTACACGTACCCGACCCCAAACTGCGTGTAGTTCGGACTGAGCAGGTTGTTGCGGTGGGCCGTGCTGTTCATCCACCAGTCGAACGCCGTCTGGGCCCCGCTGCCGCCGACGTAGAAGTTCTCCCCGATCCATGACCAGGTGTACTCCTGCCGCACGACGCGATCGCGAACGGACGAGCCGTCCGACCCGGTGTGTGAGGTGAAGTGGTTGCAGGCCATGTCGGTCGCATGCACCCGCGCCGCGGCCGTTAGCCGGCCGTCCACAGAGTAGGCGGCCAATCCCTGCGCCACGCGTTCGGTGTTGACCAGATCGATCACCTGCGCTTCCACGCTGGCGTTGGCGGCCGCGTCACACGTCGAGACGGTCGGCGCAATCGTGGGCGAGGCCGTGGGTACCACCACGGTCGGCGGCACTTCGGAAGTGGCCGTAGGTGCTCCGACGGTCGGAGGCACTTCGGATGTGGCCGTGGGTACTCCCACGGTCGGCGGAATCTCGGACGTCATGGAGGCTGTGGGCGGGGGCGGCTGGGTTGCGGTGCGCGTCAGGGTACGCGTCGGGGTGCGCGTGGGCAACAGCGTCGGTGTGCGCGTGCGTGTCGCCGGAGCCGTGGCGCTGGGGGACGGCGACGCGGTGGATGTTGCCGACGGCGTCAGCGTGGTCGTCCCGGTCGAAGTGGGCGTCTCGGTCGGGGTCGCGGAGGGCGTTGAGGTCGCCGACGGGGAGGCCGTCAGCGAAGCGGTGGGCGAGGGCGTTTCGGTTGATGTGACCGGCTCGGTCGACAGGAGTTGCAGCGGCGTCAGGGACGGCACCGGGTCGAAGGTCGGCTCAAGCGCAGTCGGCCCGGGCACCAGGCCGGTGGACGCCGCGAGATCCATCACCACCGTTTCCAACTGGGACAGGCTGCCGACGCCCATCGCCTCGGCCGCCAGGACGAGGCCGAAGAAGGTAACGGCGCAAACGACCGGCATCAGAGCCAGGCCGAGCACGATCGTCCCACACGGGAAACCGCTGCGGCGGCGGGTCATGCACTATTGTGGCGGCCGGGTGGAAGGGGAGGCCATAGGCGGGTGGTACCAAGGGGAAGCGGGCTTCGCCCACAGGTTGGCAATGTCCGGTCTTGGCACTGTCCGTGCCGGGGCGGGCGGGGCGCCATGCCCGCTTGAGCGTGAACGGCCCCGCCCTGTGGCGAAAGGTTCCTAGGTGCAGGCAGCTCGATCCGGTGTATCCTCGTTCTCACGACGAAGCCTCAGGAGCGAGAAGCCATGCGGATCATCCTCGACCGCCAGGAGCGGGCCAACCTGGCCGAAGTCGTCCACAAGGGGCTGTTCAAGACGCCATGGCCCAAGGGCGTTCCTGAAACGATGCGGATCTCCGTCTTGTGGGAGACGTGGTCGTCCTTTTCGGTCGAGGAGATCGCCATCCTCACGGCGACCTTCGGCACCGGGGTCCTGACCGCCGCCGGCCTGCCGCTGCGGATCATCGGCGACTATCTGTGCCCGATCGCCATCCCGCTGCGCCGCGAGGCCGAAGCCATCGTGCGGACGTAGCCCCGCCGCCTCGGCGCCTCTTCCCTCCTCAGGCCCACAAGGCCAGGAGGACAAGGATCCTGTACTCAGCAACTCGCCGCCCCAACTTCGGGCGGCGAGCTGGTTGTGCCTCAGCTGCGGGCCGCCGAAGGTCCCACGTTCTTAGCGGGATTCGTCCCGGATGTCCTTACCGGGATCCCACTGGCGGCCCGAACGGGAGCGTGAAGCGGATCGTCGTCCCATGTCCGGCCTCGCTCTCGGCCTCGATCTCGCCCCCATGCGCCAGGACCAGGTTGCGGGCGATGGCCAACCCCAGCCCGCTGCCGGTCGAGTCGGCGGTCTTGTAGAAACGCTCGAAGACATGCGGCAGGTCCTCGGCGGCGATCCCCGTCCCGGTGTCGGAAACCGAGAAGCGCAGGCTCTCCATGGCCGCCGTCACGGCGATGCGTACCTCGCCGCCGCGCGGCGTGTGGCGCAGCGCGTTGGCGGTCAGGTTGGTCAGGACCTCGCGCACCCGCAGCGGATCGATCTCGGCCAGCGGCACGTCGTCGGGTACGTCGGCGCGCAGGGCCACCCCGCCGCCCTCGGCCTGGGTGCGGAAGGCGGCGATCACCTCGCCGACCAGCACCCCCAGGTCGGTTGGCTCGCGGTGCAGGTCGAGCACGCCGCTCTCGGCCAGCGACAGCGTGCGCAGGTCGTCGATCAGGCGCGACAGCAGCCGCGTCTCCTCAACCAGCGGGCCCAGATGCTCGGCGTCGGCCGGGTACACGCCGTCGACCATCGCCTCCAGGTTGCCCTGCAGCACGGCAACGGGTGTGCGCAGCTCGTGGGTCACATCGGCCAGCAGCTGCCGGCGCTGAAGCTCGTTCTGCCGCAGCCGGTCCAGCATGGCGTTGAACGCCCGCGCCAGGCCGCGCAGCTCACGTGGCCCGCGCGGGCGCACTCGCGGCTCGAGGTCGCCTGCCTCGACGCGCTGGGCAGCGTCAACCAGGTCGCCCAATGGCAGCGCCAGCATCCTTACGCCGGACACCAGGACGATGAAGGCCAGCATCGCCGCCAGCGCCAGGACGATCCAAGTCGGGCTGCCGGGGTCCTGACCCGTGAGCACACCAACCAGCCACACCGTCCCGGCGCACGCCGCCGAACCCAGGAGCCAGACGACGAGCAGCGCCACGATGGCGCGCAGCAGGCAGCCGCCGCGGCGCCGGCGCCAGTCGGGCCGATAGCCCCTGGGCGTTGGCGGCCAGGGCTCGCCTTCTGGCCACCACGACGGACGGTTGGGCGGATGCGATCGCCAGCGATGTGGACCAGGCATCGGGTTCATGCGTCGGCCAGCCGGTAGCCGACGCCATACACCGTCTGGATATAGCGCGGCTGGTGGGGGTCGGGCTCGATCTTCCTTCGGAGGTTCTTGATGTGCGTGTCGATCGCCCGCTCGTATGACTCGAAGGCCACGCCGTGCACAGCGTCGAGCAGCTGGGCGCGGGTGAAGATGCGGCCGGGCTGGCGGGCGAGCGCCGCCAGGAGCTGGAACTCGGTTGCCGTCAGCTCGACCGGGCGATCGCCGACCGTCAGGCGCTGGCGGGGCAGGTCCAGCGTCAGATCCATCACGCGCAGGACGTCGGCCGCCGGCCCGGCCCGGCCTTCGGCCCGGCGCAGCACCGCCCGCACGCGGGCGACCAGTTCCTTGGGGCTGAAGGGCTTGACCATGTAGTCGTCGGCGCCCAGCTCGAGGCCGATGAGCTTGTCGCTCTCCTCGCCGCGGGCGGTGAGCATGATGATGGGGACATCCGACGCCCGGCGGACCTGGCGCGTGACGTCGAGCCCGTCCGTGCCGGGCAGTCCGAGGTCAAGCACGATCAGGTCAGGCGTCCGCGAGCGGAATTCGGCGAGGGCTGCCTCGCCGCTGGCCGCGCTCACGACTGCGAAGCCGGCGCGCTCGAGGTAGTCGCGCCCGAGCTGCACGATCTTGGGTTCGTCATCTACCAGCAGGATCGTTGCCATCGGAGCCGATTCAACCCCAAACGCGCCGGCGTGGCAAAAGGCCGGCTCAGCCCCCGTCCGGGTGATCGTTCGGACGAGGGCCGGGCCGCATCGTGGACCGCGGATCAGGCGGAGCGGTTCTCGGTGGGCGGTTCACCGCTCCCGGCGGCGTGCATCTCCCGGTGGAGCTCTTCCATCCGCTGGCGCCAGTGCGTGCGCATCCCGTCGCCCTGTGGCCCGCCCCAGCCGCGCGGCCCCCAGCCCGCGTGCATGTGCCGGCCCATGCCGCCCCAGACGACGAGGCGGACCAGGCCGAAGACCAGGAACAGGAACCCCAGCGGAACCAGGCAGCCGAGGAACCCGAAGCCGAACGGGGCCATGAAGTGCGGGCCGTACATGGCGTAGGGCGCCACGCCGGCAGGTGCGCCTGCGCCTTGCGCCGCACCCTGCGTCACCCCGGCGTTGTACGCCATCCAGCCGATCGCCGCCGCGGCGGCGATCAGCGCCACGACGAGCACCACCCCCAGGACGATACGGAAACCACCTCGATCCTTCATCTTGACCTCCTCACGGACTATGCCGTACAGCCATTAGTCTCGCAGGAGATTGTGGGGGGATTGTGGATAGGGGGTGGCGAGGCTGTGGCGGAAGGGGTAGGTGCGCCCGGTAGCGCTTCCCAGTTCTTGGGGATCCTGTTCGAGTGGAGGGAGGTTGCTTGACTTCCGGAGTCTACTATACTAGCATAGTACTAATCTAGCTAGACTGGTGGGAATATGGGCGAGGAAATGACGCTGACCAAGGTCACCCGGAACGGCCAGATCACCCTGCCCGCCGCCGTTCGCCGGGCGGCGGGGATCGAGGAGGGAGATCTGGTCGCCGTGACCCTCGAGGGTGACACAATCACCCTGGTGCCGAAGAGGCTCGTCGACAAGAGCCAGGCCTACTTCTGGAGCGAAGCCTGGCAGCAGGCGGAGCGGGAGGCGAGCGACGATATCGCTCAGGGCCGCGTTCGCCCTTTCAGCGACGTTGAGGCCCTCATCGCTGCGCTTGAGGCTGGCAAGACCTGATGCAGCTCCTTGTGACGGCTCGCTTCCAGCGGGCCTACACATCTCTCTCCCTCGAGGACCGGAGGCAGGTTCAGAAGGCACTGCGCAGGATGAGTGAGGACCTGCGGCACCCCGGCCTCGGCGTGAAGCGCATCCGTGGAACGAAGGGCATGTGGGAGGCCCGCGCCAGCCGCGCGCTGCGGATGACCTTTGAAACGGCAGGCGAATCGATCATCCTTCGCAATGTCGGCCGCCACGACGAAGCCCTGGGGAGTCCGTGAGGGAATCCGCGCCGTGGACCAGTGAACCTCAGCCTCGGCAGGCAAACGCGTAGTCCTGCAGCACCTGGTCGATCAGGATCAGGGCCCCGGGCGAGTTCTCCACGATCCCGTCGCGAACGCGCTCAGCCTGACCTGGGGCTAACCGACCGAGCAGCGCGAGGGGCATCGGTCCACCACCCAGGTTGCGCATCAGCCGGTCAAGCGCCGATCGGACCCTGGGGTCGGCCCGGTAGTTGCGGATCCGGTCGCTCAGGCTGTACCTGCGAGCATGGGCCTGTTCCTCGGGCGTGCCCCGGTGGTGCTCCTGCCAGTGCGCCGGGTGCTCGAGCATCGCCGCCTCAAGCACCTCTAGGATGTTCGAAAGCTCCGCCGGCCTTGCCTCCCTGAACAGCTCACGCTCCACCGCTGCCAGGGCAAAGACGATCTCGCGAAAAGCGAAGGTCAAGGCCGGGCCGACCTTGAGCACGGCGAAGTGGCCCCGGACCATGGCCCGCCGCGTCGCCCGGGTCGTCGACCCCATCCTCTCCGAAGATCCAGTGGATGAACTACACCCGCGGACGCGTCTTCCGTGGGGAGCTTGAATGCCGGCTGCAGCCGCGGCTGACCCAGGATGTCGACCTTCTCCTGCGCCAGCCCCTGGCCCACCCGGTGAATGGGTTTCTGGAGTAGGCCGGGCAGACACGGAGCGGCCTGGTCGTCGTCGCCGTGTGAACCCGGGACGCGTTGGGGCTTGACATGTGTTGCACAAAGGTGTACCGTTGCGCGTGATGCGCAACATAGCTGCTCTAGGCAACAGAATGCTGGACGACGCCGTCGGGAGACTCCGCTCCCGCCTGCCCAACGGCTGGCGACTTACCCCCGGGGAACGGGGGCGAGGGCGTGAGACCCAGCGCGACCCTCAGCTCGTGGTCAAGGCGCCCGATGGCGCCAAAGCCGTTCTGCTCGTGCAGGTCAAGCGGCGGGTGTCGCCCCGCCAGGCGGCGGAAGCGGCCATACAGCTGGCCGAGGCCGCGAGCCGGGCACAGGCTGACGGTGCGCTCCTGGTCTCGGACTACCTGAGCGAGCTGTCTCGCAAGCGACTCCGTGCCGCCGCCGTTGGCTACCTCGACCTGACGGGCAACGCCTGGATCACCCTTCAACGACCCGGCCTCTTCATTCAGACGCATGGCTCCGACAAGGACCCTTCGCCGCCTCGCCGGGGGACTCGGTCCTTAAAGGGCATCAAGGCAGCCCGAATCGTGCGGGCGCTGTGCGACGTTCGTCCTCCTATCGGAATCCGGGCGCTCGCCCGCTTCTCCGGGGCGAACGCTGGCTACGTCAGCCGGATGATCGATTTCCTGGTCTCGGAGGACCTGGTCCAGCGGGGCCGGACGGGCGAGATCGTTCGGACCGACTGGCAGGACCTGATCCGGCGGTGGGGGCAGGACTATGGCCTCACCCGGACGAACCGTGCCGTTCCTTGCCTGGCCCCGCGCGGCTTGGCTGCAGTCACCGAGAAGCTTCGCCTGTACGAGAAGCCATATGCCCTTACAGGGTCGCTGGCCGTGCCGAAGGAAGCATCCGTAGCCGCAGGACGCCTGGTTACCTGCTATGCCGACGACCCCGAGCAGGCCGCCGACTTCCTTGGGGCGCGGCCGGAGAAGACCGGGGCGAACCTTCTCCTGCTCGAGCCGTTTGACCGCGTGGTCTATGACCGAGCGCACACAGAAGACGGCCTCGTGAAGGTAGCTCACAGCCAATGCGCCGTCGATCTGCTCACGGGGGCAGGGCGCGGCCCGGCGGAAGCCGACGCCCTCCTGGAGTGGATGGCCGCGAACGAAGATGCCTGGCGATCCTGATCCCCTGTACGTGGCCGCGCGTCGGGTGCTCCTCGATGCCCTGGGGGCACTCGAGCCGCACCTCAAGGCCCTGGTGCTGGTCGGCGCGCAGGCCGTCTACATCCACGCGGGGGAGGCAGACCTGGCCGTCGCGCCGTACACAACCGACGGGGATCTGGCCATTGACCCGCGCCGGCTGGAGCCCAAGCCGCTCCTCGAGGTGTCGCTCCGCCGCGCCGGTTTCACCTTACTGGGCGAGGCCGTCGGCATCTGGCAGGCGTCGGTCGACGTCGAGGGCGTGAGGCGGGAGATCGGAGTCGATCTGCTGGTTCCGGAGTCGCTCGGTGGCGCGGGGCGCCGGGCGGCCCGCATCCCGCCACACGGCAGCCGGGTTGCGCGCAAGGTCGCAGGGCTGGAAGGCGCCCTGGTCGATTGCGAGCTGCATCCGCTTGGGGCTCTGGACCCGGCGGACAAGAGGCAGTTCGAGCTGACCGTCGCCGGCCCGGCTGCGCTGATCGTGGCGAAGGTGCACAAGATCACGGAGAGGAAGGGGGACGCCGACCGGCGCAGCGACAAGGATGCCCTCGACGTGTATCGCCTTCTCCGCGCGGTTGCGACGGAGACGCTCGCGCAGCGGTTTGGAACGCTGCTGGCCGACCCGCTGTCGAGACGCGCTGTCGAGGCTGCGCGCGCCCAGCTCGCCCAACTCTTCGGACGCGTCAACGCACCGGGTATGCAGATGGCCGTCCGAGCAGCCGAACCATTTGAGGATGCCGACACCCTCGCGGCGTCCATTGCCGCCTTGACCGAAGATCTGCTGAACTCCCTGGCGTAGGCCCACTCCCACGAGGCATTCCAGGTCGTCTCTGGGCGCTGCGGATCACCTTTGAAACGGCAGGCAAATCGATCATTCTTCGCAATGTCGGCCGCCACGACGAAGCCCTGGGGAGTCCGTGAGGGAATCCAGGCCGCGGACAAGTGAACCTCAGCCCTGGCAGGCGAACTTGTAGTCCTGCAGCACCTGGTCGATCCGGTCGAGGATGAGGGCCTCGGGCGAGTTCTCCACGATCCCTTCGCGAACCCGGGCAGCCTGGCCCGGGGCGTGCTGCGAGAGCAGCGTGAGGGGAATTGGTCCACCACCCAGGTTGCGCGTCAGCCGGTCAAACGCCGACTGGACCCTGGGGTCGGCCCAGTAGTAGCGGATCCGGTCGCTTAGGCTGTACTTGCGAGCATGGGCCTGTTCCTCGGGCGTGCCCCGGTGGTGCTCCTGCCAGTACGCCGGATGCTCGAGCATCGCCGCCTCAAGCACCTCTAGGATGTTCGAAAGCTCCGCCCGCTTTGCCTCCCCGAACAGCTCACGCTCCACCCCTGCCAAGGCAAAGACGATCTCGCGAAAAGCGAAGGTCAAGGCCGGGCCGACCTTGAGCACGGCGAAGTGGTCCCGGACCATGGCCCGCAGCGACGCCCGCGGCTGATAGTCCGTCGAGTGAGCTTCAAAGACGAGCCCCGGCACCCCTTCGATGAAGCGAGACAGCCCTTCGGCCGCCTGAGGGTCGTAGGCGAGGACGAAGTCGTCGCCGAACTCGACCCCTGGCTGCACCACCACGGCCATCACACGCTCCCAGGCTCCTTCGATGCCCTCCTTGGCAAACGCCCGCCGGGTCATCTCGATCGTCTGCCTCACGTCCTCGACGGACGTGATCTGGACCCGGTCTTCGTGCACCTTGGCGCCGCCCGGCGGCGGCACCTCTGTCCCGATGACGTAGCGGAGAACGGACAACCCTCCGGCATCGGCGTGCGCCTCTTCGGCGGCGCGGGCCAGCACCGCTGCCCGGCGGGCCATGATCTCGGGCTCGAGAGCACGGGCAGCAGGGTCATCCCCGAGATGCATGCTGGCATCCAGATGGATCTTCGTGTAGCCCGCGCGGACGCATGCGCGCACCAGCGTGGCCGCCTCCTGCATCGCCTGGGCGGCAGGCAGGCCCTTCCAGACCAGCGGGCCGAGATGATCGCCTCCTAGGATCACCTTCTCCTTCGCCAGGGCTGCCTGATTGCCGATGTCATCGACGTAACGACGGAAGGCATCGGGGGTCATGCCGGTATAGCCCCCGTGCTGGTTGACCTGGTTGCTGGTCGATTCGACCAGGACGCTCCCGCCGCTGCGGACGGCCTGGCGGACGGCCGCACGCAGCACGTGCGGATGCGCTGAACAGATCGAGGCCACGCCGAGCGCTTGGCCGCGCTTCTGGGCCTGAAGGACCTCGTTGAGGTAGTCCGATCCCATGGCAGGTCTCAGCGGATGCCGACGGTGCGCGCCGCTACGAGGATTCCATGAAGCGCATGGCCTGGTCCAGGGTGGGCTGCCCATCGACGCCGCCCGCCGCCTGGGTCGACAGCGAGCCGCAGATCGCCCCGAATCGCAGCGCTCTCTCCAATGGCCAGTCGTTCAGGAAGGCGTACACGAAGCCGGCGTCGAAGGAATCGCCAGCACCCACCGTGTCGACGACGCCCATCGGGACCGCTGAAACCTCCTTCATCGTGCCGCGCTGCGCGCCCAGGGCGCCATGTGCCCCCAGCTTGACCGCCACGGTGTCGGCCTGCAGGGCCAGGCATGCGGCCGCAACACTGGCGTCGGGGACGCCTGCAATGGCGCACGCCTCGGCGGCGTTCGGCAGGAAGATGCTGGTCTGGGGCAGGATCTCGGACACGCCATCCCATTTCTCGGCCGGATCCCAATTCGTGTCCAGCGAGGTCGAGAGGCCGAGCTCCCGGGCGCGGCGGAAGAGGCCGGGCAGCCCGGGCCGGAGGGCGGGCTGGAGGAAGTAGCTGGAGACGTGCAGGTGGCGGGCGTCTCGCAGCCTGGCCTCGTCCACCTGCTCGGCGCGCAGCGCGCCCATGCAGCCGGGGTAGGTGAGGATCGCCCGGTCGGCGCCGAGACTGAGGATCACGCTGATCCCGGTCCGCAGGCCCGGATCCACGAGGATCGCAGACGTGTCCACACCGCGTGCCTGCATCGCCTCGAGCATGAAGCGGCCGAAGACGTCGTCGCCGCACACGCCGACGAACGCCACCCGCAGGCCGAGCCGGGCCGCGCCGCAGGCGAAGATCGCCGACGATGAGCCGACGGTCATCACCGCCGAGTCCGCCAGCTGCTCCACTTGCCCGAAGGCCAGCCGCACGTCCCCCGACAGGATCAGGTCGGGATTGATCTCGCCGGCGACCAGGATGTCACAGGGTGTCATTCGGATCCGACCTCATCCCAGGTGCTCCCTGATACCTGATGGCTCTCGGCGTCAGAAGAGCGGCTCCGAGGCGGCCGGCAGCGGTGCGGTGGGCAGATGCCGCGGTTCGACCACGCGCAACCACAGAAGGGCAAGTCCGGCCATCGAAAACGCCAGGGCGACCACGAACAAGGCATGATACCCCGCCACGGCGATGATCGCCCCACCGACGATGGGGGCCAGGAAGATCGCCGGGGCGGTCACCGTGCGCGCCAGGCCGATGTACGTCGGACGCTCGGGCACCGGGCCGAACTCCAGGGCGATGGACAGGTCGCCCAGGATGACCCCGGCGCCGCCGAAGCCCAGCAGCGCGAAGACGACGTTGAGAATCTGAGGCGAGCGGGCCGTCAGGGCCAGCGCCAGCGCCGCCATCCCGAACAGGCTGCCCATCTCGAGCACGCGCTTGTGGCCGAACCGGTCGCCGAGCGATCCCCAGACCGCGTAGCCCAGAACGCCGCTGCCGAACAGGATGGCCGTGAACACGGCGGCCTGGGCGTCGGCCATGGCGAAACGCTGGATGGCGTACACGGCCAGGAACGCATTGGCCATGTTCCCCATGTATCCGAGGGCCCGGCCGATCAGGTACGTCCGGAAGTTGTGAACGGTGCGCAGGATCGCCGCCAGCCGCCGCCCGTAGTCGCGCAGGCTCTGGCGCGGGGCGATCGGATGGGTCATAGGCGGTTCCTTCGAGAGCAGGAGGAAACCGTAGGAGAAGAATATGCCCAGGAAGCCGAGGAAGAAACACCAGGCATAGTTGGCCGGATAGGTGAAGCGCGACAGCACCACCGCCGCCAGGGCGGCGCCTCCGACCCCGAGCAGCTGCCCGCCCAGGTGGGAGATGCCGAAGAAGCGGCCGCGGTGAGACGAGGGGATGATCCGGGCGATGAACTCCTGCCAGGGCGTCGCCACCAGCCCGCTGGCGAGCGCCATCCAGGCGATCAGCGCGAGGAAGACGCCGATGGCGAGGCGATGGGGAAGGTGATCGATCCACAGCACCACCAGCGGGAGCGCCAGGTAGGGAACCCGTTCCAGGGCGCCCAGGAAGGCCACCGTGGGCAGCGTGCGCGGCAGCCGTTCGACGTGCTGCGCCATGAAGAGCTGGGGCAGGAACCAGCCCGCATCCATGAGGGCCGGGATCATGCCGATCAGGACGGGGGAGTGGGTCAGGCGGCTGGCATACACGGGCAGGATGGTGGTCACCGACACGAAGCTGGCGCCGAAGAGCCAGGCGATGCCGTCGGCGGTGTTGACGACGAAGTTGCGCCGGAAGTGCCGGGCGATCTCCGGATCCGCCGGGTCGTCCGCCGAGAGTTCGAAGAACCGATCGAGGACAGACCCCACCCGCGACCTCTCGTTCCGCCGCGCCGGCGACGCCGGTCTAGCGCTTTACGCCGCTGAGGGCAATGCCCTCGATGAACTGCTTCTGCGCTACCAGGAAGACCAGGAGCAGCGGCAGGATGCTGGTCAGCGCTCCGGCCATCAGGACGGTGTACTTGCCTCCCAGGATAAGCTGCTGCTGGAAGAAGGCCAATCCGACGGTCAGCGTCGTGTTGGGAACCGCCGGCAGGTAGATCAGGGGATGGAGCAGGTCATTCCACGCGCCCTGGAAGGTGAAGATGGCCAGCGCGGCGAGGGCGGGTTTGGCCAGCGGCATGTACACGCGCCAGAAGATCTGGAACAGGGAGGCCCCGTCCATCCGGGAGGCGTCCACGAGCTCGCGCGGGACGGTCAGGAAGTACTGGCGCAGCAGAAAGGTCCCGAAGGCGCCGCCCCAGAAGGCGGGCAGCCACAGGGGGACGCTCGTCCCGATCAGGTGCAGCCACTTGAAGATGATGAAGTTGGGGATGAGCGTGACCTGCGCCGGGATCATGAGCGTCACCAACAACAGCGTGAACAGGAGCTCCCGCCCCCGGAACTTGACCACGGCAAAACAGAAAGCGGCCATCGCACACGTGAGGAGCTGGCCAACGGTGACGAGCAGGCTGATGTAGGTGCTGTTGAAGAACAGCCCGGGGTAGCCGATGTCGACGGAAAAGAGCGCCTGGAAGTTCTGCAGCGTGAGGGTCGGCGGGATGAGCGTGCGGCCGAACTGGTCAGCCGGCAGCTTAAAGGAGGTCGAGACCATCCACAGGAATGGCCCGACCATGAGGACTGCCCCCAACGCCAGGAAGGCGTAGGTCGCGATGTCCAGGACCAGCTTCTCATTCTGCCGGCTCATGGGCTTCCTATTCATAGAAGACGTACCGCCGTTCCAGCCAGAAGTAGAACGCCATGAGCAGGATGATGAGCACCGCCAGTTCGACCGCCTGAGCGCTGGCCCCGCCATAGTTGAAGAAGTTCCAGGCATTGCGGTAGATCGAATAGACGATCACCGGAAAGCTGCTGTCCCCCTGCCCGCGCCGGGTGAGCATGTAGATGTAGTCGTACGCCTGGAAGGCATTGATGGTGGTGATGATCGATAGAAAGAAGATGCTTGGTGTGACCAGGGGAAGCGTGATGCGGAAGAACTTGCGCGACTCGCTGGCGCCATCGATGGCGGCCGCCTCGTAGTACTCGCGGGGAATGGCCGCCAGGCCGGCGAGGAAGATGATCATGCCCTCACCGATGGCGCCCCACACATTCACGATGAGCACGGCCGTCAGGATGTGTTCCGAGCAGATCCAGCAGAGTCCATTTCCCCCGAAGAACTCGATGATGGCGTTGAGGATCCCCGTGTCCTTCCCGAAGATCATGTTCCAGACCAGCGCCGCCGCCACGGCGGACGTCACCGCCGGCAGGAAGTACATCGTTCGAAAGATGCTCACGCCCTGGATCTTGCGACTCAGGAGCATGGCGACCGCCAGAGAGATAGCGACGACGCTGGGGACGTAGAAGGCGCTGAACTTGAAGGTGTTGAGCAGGGCGCGGGTGAACTTCTCGTCGGTGAACAGGGCAACGTAGTTGCTCAGGCCGGTCCAGCGCGGCGGCGTCAGCAAGTCCCATTTCGTCAGGCTGAGCGCCAGTGTGGCCAGGATCGATCCGAGCACGCCGAAGGCCAGTCCGATCAGCGTCGGCGTGAGCATGAGCCAGAGCGTGAGGCGCTCGCGCCCCTTGGGTATTACCCCAGCCTGCATCGGTCCTGCCTCTCTCGCCGATCCGGGATCTCTCCCCTTCCCCCGCCAACGGGGGAAGGGGAGAGGAAGGCCCGGCAAACAGCCTACTTGTTCTTGGCCAGGACTTCGTCGGCCGCCTGGACCACCTCGTCGAGGGTCGGATTCAGCTCCGCCTCGCCGGTCCAGATCGGGAGCATGCCGTCACCGACCGCCGAAGCCCACTCATCATAGCCTTTGAAGACCGGCTTCATGTGGGCGAATGCGAGCGAGTCGAGGAAGACCTTCTGATCGATGCTGTAGCCCGCCTGCTGCAGGAAGACCGGGCTCTCGGCGACCGACTGGAGCACGGGTATGGCGAAGCCGAGCTCGGTCAAACGCGTCTGCCCGCCCGGGCTGAGCACAAACTTGATGAACTCAAAGGCCTCGTCCGGATGCTTCGAGCCTTCGGCCACCACAAACCCGGCGCTGTTCACGCTAGTAGCCTGACCCGCCGGGCCCTTGGGCATGGGCGCCACGTCCCACTTGAAGGCTACCGTGTTGTATCCCGGCACGGCCCAGTGGCCGATGGGGGTCATGGCGGCGATCCCTGCCTGGTACAGGTCCAGCCCATACTGCGCCGCCGTGTTGACGTCCGGCATGGACTTGTCCTGGAACATCATGTCGTGGAAGACCTGCCACGCCTGGCGGGCCGCGGGTTCGCCGATCAGGGTCTGGGTGCGATCGGCCGAGAAGATGTCCCCGCCGTAGGCCCAGATGGCCGAGCTCCAGGCCAACTCCATGTCCCACAGATCGGCGGTGAAGCCATACTGGTCGGTGGTCCCGTCGCCGTTGGTGTCCAGCGTCAGGTCCTTCGAGGCCTGGCGCAGGTCATCGTAGGTCCAGTCGGCGGTCGGGTAGGCTACGCCGGCTTTGTCAAACATGTCCTTGTTGTAGAACAGGACGATCGTCTGGAAGTCGCGCGGCAATCCAAAGTAGCCCTCGGCGGTCTTGTACGCCTCCAGGGTCTGAGGATACACGCCGGTCAGCAGATCGGGGTTCTTGTCAACGTAGGGTTGCAGGTTCTTGAGCACGCCTCGCGTCTGGTAGTCGAGGTAGTACGGGGCGTCCATCGCAAACAGGTCGGGCGGCGTGCCGGCGGCCAGCATGGTCTTCAGCTTCTCCCAGTAGGCCGTCCAGTCCGACACCTCGACGTTGACCTTGATGTTCGGGGCCTGAGCCTGGAACTCCTCAACGATCTTGTTCCAGACGGCTAGCTCCTCCGGTGCGCCCCACATCATGAAGGTCAGCTCCACGGGGGCGCCGCCGGCGGCGGGCTCACCCGCGGGTGTGGCCTGGCCGCCGCACGATGACAGCACCATGGCGGCAATCAGCAGGAACGGGAACAGCAGCTTCTTCATCTTCCATCTCCTTTCAGGATAGCCTGACGACGGCATCAAGGTTGTTGGGCCGATCGGGATCAAGCCCCTTGCGCAGGGAGCTCTCGAAAGCCAGGAGTTGTGCAACGGGCAGGTAGAGCACATCGCGGATGGCCTCATCCACGCCGGACTCGAGCGCCACGTCAGCGCGGTCTTCCGCCACGGTCAGAAGCCGGGCGCCCAAGGCCTGCGCCTCCTTGAGAACGGCCTGCTCGGGACTGGCGTTCGCCGAAGAGCGAAACCCGATGACGAGCGTCGAGGGGGTGATCATCGATTTCGGCCCATGGCGGAACTCGAGGAAGTGGAACGGCTCGCTGTGGGAGAGCGACATCTCCTTCATCTTGAGGCTGGCCTCGGCGGCCAGGCCGTAGCGCGGGCCGGACCCGAGCCAGTAGAAGCGGTCGAGCGCCGGGTCCTGCCCCAGCTCCGCCGCCAGCGGGGCGCAGCGCTCGAGGAGCCTCGCCCCGGACGGGGCTAGGCGGTCGAGCGCCGAGAACCGCGCCTCGTCCTGCGCCCACATCGCCGCCAGCGCCAGCGTGCCGAGGAACAGCGTGGTAAACGCCCGGGTTTGTGCGATGGATCGTTCCTGGCCGGACTCGAGCACGATGTTGACCCTGCCCAGGCTGGCCAGCCTGCGATCCGGGTAGCAGGAGAAGGTCAGCAGATCGCCGCGCGCCTCGGTCCGGAAAGCGTCGCAGGCGGCCAGCGTTTCGGTCGTCTCCCCCGAACGGCTGACGGCCACAAGCAAGGTCTTACCGGAGGAGTAGCAGGCCCGCGGATCGAGCCACAGCTCGGAGGCCGGCAGGGCGCGGGCGGGTCTGCCCGATAGCTGTTGAAACCGCGCCGCCGCAGCCAAGGAAAGGTAGTAGGTCGAGCCGCAGCCGGTGAACAGGACCTGGTCATACGCGCCCTTGCGCAAGGAGGCCAGCTCGCCCTTCTTCGCCTTGAGCAGGTCGAGGGCGGCCGCCCAGGCGGCCGGTTGGGTGAGGATCTCCTGGCGAGTGTGCCTGCCGCGTTCGTCCATCCAGCCATCCTCTCCCCGCCGGCTACCCAGGACGGGCTGCCAGCAGGAGCGCCCCCACAAACGACACGTTGAGCGCGACCTCGCCCGGCCCGTGGACCGAGCCGAGGTCGCGGCTGTTGGTGTAGTCGGTAATGCGGTAGGCGCGTGCCTGGAGCCCGCGCAGCCTGATCGGGCCGCGGTACCGCGCCTCGGCCGCCTCGGCAAAGAAGGCGTAGTACAGGACATCGCCCCTGGCAATGGCGTGCGCCTCCGGCCGGTCGAAGGCCAGGTCGTACAGGTTCAGGTACTCTCCGTCTGCCGGCCGGTGGTCGTGGTAGAGCCGGAACCACTTCTGGAACCGCGCTTCCTTCTTCGGCGTCAGGCCCCAATATTCCCGCAGCCGCGCCTTGACGTCCGGGGCTTCGGGCCACACGAACTTCGTCCCGGGCACGCCGCCGGGGCCGATCTCACTGGCGAAGTCGATGCCGCCATCGGACAGCTCGACATGATCGGCGAACACCGCCGCCCGCGGCCCAACGAGCGCCTTGTAGAACTTGATCCGCTGACGGATCTGCGCGCTGGAGGTCGGATCGGCGGTCACCGTCTGATCGGTAAGAGGAAGCAGCTGAGAGGTGATCGGCGTCCCACACGGGCAGATCTGCGTTACCGAGTCGGGCTTCAGCTCCCGCGTCAGGCGAAAGATGATCCGGTAGGCCTCGGCCATCGCCTCGGTCGACTCCTCGGGGCGCTGGTGGTGATGCCGGGGGTTGTGGCAGGCAGGCAGGGTGTAGATGTTGTCGAGCTTGTGGCCGTCGAAGCCCCAGTCGGCGATGAACCGTCGGGTGAGCGCGGCGACGTGTTCCTGCACAGCCGGGAGCGCCGGGCAGAGCATCGCCAGGTGCCGATTGTTGCGGGCGACCGAGCCATCCGGATTGAGGACGAGCCAGTCCGGATGGTCCCGAAAGAGGCGGGCCGAGGCGTAGGCATGGCTGTCCCAGCGGCCATGACCATCCTCGACGCACAGCGGGTACCACCACAACGTGCTGAAGCACCCGGCCGCGTGAATGACCGCGTTCATCTGCCGCATGTCGTCGGCAGCGTGAGGGAAGGTGTTGCCGCGGGGGTTCCAGTCGCCGTAGGCATCGAACCAGCGGTCGTCCAAGGTCAGCCAGCGGATGCCCAGCTCGCGGAGCTTGGGAAGGACGCCTGTCATCTCCTCGGGGCGAACGTCGAATTCGTAGCCCCACGAGCACCAGGCCGGCTCGTAGTCGGCGGGGATCGGTTCGGGTGACCGCACTCCCTGGGCTGCCAGCAGCTGGCGATACAGCGCCACCGGTTCAAAGAAGTCTCCGTGATGCGCGGACAGGACGACCGGGAGGCCGGTCATTGTGTCTCCCGGCTGGAGTTTGAAGAGTTTGCGCAGCTCGAGAGCGGCGGTGACACCCTGGCCGCTGGCCGTCACCGGCATGTACGCGTCGCGCGGCTTCGGGTCCACGTGCATCAACGCCAGGCCGTGCCGCCCATTCCAGAAGGTGACGATGGGGATGCCGCCACCCTCGCCGTCCTGGACGTGTCCCAGGTAGTTGTCCCTCGAGAACGGTCTCGGAAGAGGGAAGGCGAAGTCCTGCCCCCACTTCACGGCTGCGCCCTGCAGCGACCAGAGCGGCTTGCGGGCCGGGAATGCCTTGCGGTTCAAGCGCAGCTCGGGCGCGGCGAAGCGGTCGAAGACCATCGGACGGAGGCCGAGGTTGGTGACTGCCCAAGTCAAGCATGGGACGTCCCGCCCCTGGATGACCTCAACCCGGACGGCGATCCGCAACCGCTCCTCGTTCCCGAGGCGGTAGTCCGCCGTCGCGCCGTCGGCGCTGAACGCCAGACTTTCGATCGCCGCTGACCCAAGCAGGTCCGTCGTGCCTCGCCACAGCCGGAGCCTGGCGACGGCCAGCGGCACACGGTCGCTCTCCAGATGCAGGGCCAGGTCACGGTCGAAGCGCAGGTCGACGTGCGGGCAGGTCACGTTCCCAGTATCCTTTCGGCATTCCCGGCGTAGACCTTGCTCAAGACGTCGTCCGGCAGATGGATCCCGTGAATGAACCAGCGTCCCTGCTGAGGTACCGGCCCGGCGCTGTAGTTGAAGTGCTCGTCGTCGGTCTCCAGGAAGCGGTAGGCGATGCGGTAGCTTTCCACGTCGGGGCCCAGGTCGAGGCCGAAGAGGATGCGGTCGGCGTGGTCCAGGAAGAAACGCCGCGCCGTGTAGGGCTGGCGGCCGAGCTCCCCGATCCGCGCGGCGATATCGACGAAGAAGTTCGGGCAGGCGTCGAGCAGGGCTCCGACCCAGGCGAGGTTCTCGGCGTAGCAGCCGACATGCGCGCCGATGAAGACCGTCTGCCGATGGCGGGTGACCACGTGGGCGAGCGCCTCGACGATGCTCGTGAACGATGGATAGGGTGGGCTGGTGAACGCCCAATCGGGGTGCTGGCCCAGCTCCTCGTAGCGCTCGTTGGTCTCGTCGACCGGGTCGAAGAAGGCGACCGGGTCGGCCACATGGACGAGGACCGGCAGGCGCAGCTCGCCGGCCGTCTGCCAGATCGGATCGAGGCGGGCGTCGTCGACGGCGACCAGGGCGCCCGCGTGGTCGCGCACCTGCAGCCCCAGCCCCTTCCAGATCTTGAGCCCTTCGGCGCCGCGTTCCTTCTGGAGGCGCAGGCGCCCCGCCGCCCATTCGGGAAAGCCGTCTCCCCTTTCGGGCCAGGCGGACCAATCGACCCCGCCGAAGACGCTGAACCGTTCCGGCGCGGCCGCCTTGAATCGATCGAGGTGCGCCTCGAGGATGCTTTCGCCCCAGCCGCCGTCGAGGTCGACAAAGCGGCGGACGCCCACCTGGTCCAGCGTGTCGCACAGTTCCCGGAACGGCCGCCGGTCCCATCCCCCACCGAAGGGCTCGGCCAGGTGGTTGTGCGCGTCGATCACCGGGAAGCGCGGCCGGGCCATGGCCGTTTGGCGTGTGACCAGCCTCGGACGGGGGCGGTAGTCCTCAAGGCGCACGGCTTGCCTCAGCTGACGATGACGTCGATGCCCTGCAGCCGCACGGCGTCGACGAACTCCGGCGGCGTCTGGTCGTCGGTGATGAGCACTTGCATGGCGGTCAGCGGCGCGACGTAGGCGGCGGCGACGGCTCCGCACTTGGTGTGGTCGGCCACGACGAGGACCTGGCCTCCGATGCGCAGGATGGCGCGATCGGTCAGCGTCTCCGGCAGGAAATCATTCGTCAGGCCTTGCTCCAGGCTGAGGGCGCGGATCCCCATGATGACCCTGTCGGCGCGCACTTCCGCCAGCGCCTGCTCGGTGATGTGCCCGATCAGCGAGAGCTCGGTGTCGCGGAGCATGCCGCCCAGGCCGACCAGCGTGATGCCGGACAAGCCGGTCAGGGTGGTGAGGACCGGCAGGGAGTTGGTCAGGACGGTCAGGCTGAGCCGTTCTCGCAGGTTCCTGGCCACCTCGAGAACCGTGGTTCCGCTGCCGAGGAACACAGTCTCGCCATCCTGAACCAGGGCGGCGGTGGTGCGGCCGATGCGCTGCTTCTCTGCGGATTGCTCCTGGCTCCGAAGGAGCATGGGGGACTCGGGCGTGGCGCGCCGGGCCAGGATCGCACCGCCGTGGATTCGCTGCAGAGATCCCTGGCCGGCGAGGGCTTCCAGGTCGCGCCGGGCCGTCGTCTCGCTGACCCCGAACTCGGCACACACGTCCGGGACAGAGATCCGCAGCTGGGTCTCAAGCCGGCGCAGGATGGCCTGCTGTCGTTCGATGTTGGAGAGAGCCAGCTCACCGTTCATGTGGGGAGGCCCCGCAAACGTTCATAGTCATGCATAAACAACCATATACAACCACATACAACCACAATACAGTCATAATCGGGCGCGTGTCAAGAGGGTCTTGGGAGATTCGTGTGGGGAACCGCGATCCCTGGGTGGCCAGGCCAGGACCGAGCTGCCTCAGGCTTGTTTTCATGAAGCCATGCAGGTCCGATCCGTCGCAACCGGGACCGACTTGAATGACCTGGCCGTTGGGTCCAAGTACCCCTGACCTCGCAGAGCGCGCTCCCCTGTGCAAGGGGATCGAGATCCATGAGACGACGCCTACTGCCGCTCGCCATCAGGTCTCAGAGGGACGGTCGTCGGCAGAGTGGCCGCAATCCTGCCCCTGGGGACATCCCGCGTCGAGAACGGCTGGACCTTGATGGCTATGCAATCGTTTCATACTTGCATCGCAGTGCGGACGGAGCGCAACGGCTACGCCACCGTGCGGGACTGTGGAGTTGGGTGTCTGGGTATAATCGAGGCATGGGCAAGAACATCTTGATCTTCCTGCTGGTCTTGGGCCTGCTCGCCGCGGCGGCTGTCGTCGCTGGCTCGATGCTGGTTGTGAGGACGGTGCAGGAGAGCGTGCGCCCGGTGGCCGATCTCTCGGCCGGCGTGAGCACGCAGGTCGCCGGCATCCTCCACCCGACTCCGACCATCCTGCCTGATCCGGTGACGATCGTGCGCGAGGTGCGCGCTCTGGCGCGCCTGGAAACGATCCAGTACACGGTCGAGAAAGTGATCACCGCCGAGACGGGCCAGGGCGCCCTGGGTTTCCTGTTCGGCGACCGGCTGCTGTTCATTGCCCACGGTATCGTGATCGCCGGAGTGGATCTCGACCGCCTGACGCCGGATGATATCCGGATCGATGCTCAGGGGCGGGCGTACCTGCATCTGCCGGAGGCGGAGATCTTCGTCGCCACGCTCGACAACGAGCAGTCGTACGTCTATGACCGCGACACCGGCCTGCTGACCCGCGGCGACATCACGCTGGAGGCGGCCGCCCGAAAGGCGGCCGAAGATGAGATCCGGCGGGCGGCGCTCGAGGATGGCATCCTCGAGCAGGCCCGGCAGAATGCCGAGAGCACGCTCTACCGCATGCTGCGGGCGCTGGGGATCCCCGACATCGTCTTCGTCACCGATGGCCAGACCGTTCCGGTCCCGGTGGCGACCGCTACCCCCTGATCCGCGCACCCCATGTGAAGTCGCACCCTTGCGGTGAGGCGAGAGCCTCACCGCTGTTCTTGTACGCCCAGCATGGGCGCTGACTAGGAAGGTGGAAGTCCTTCCCGGGGGTTGATGGCACCCACCGTAGCCAAGGGCAAGGGCGTCGTCGTG
>Ga0315289_10000809_pt1 | contig 48145 bp, 37 predicted proteins | sample YL17G11_40_MG_FD_203452 | JGI IMG/M metagenome (GOLD analysis project Ga0315289, IMG submission 203452) | Sediment microbial communities from Yellowstone Lake, YNP, Wyoming, USA - YL17G11_40 | ecosystem: Environmental > Aquatic > Freshwater > Lake > Sediment | place: USA: Wyoming | collected... | reverse complement strand
CCTGGACGCCGGACGGGACCGAGGTCGTTTTCCGGTCGATGTTCGAGAACGTCGTCGGCCGCGACCCCAACCTCTATTCGGTCAAGGTCAAGGGCGGCGCCCCGGAGCGCCTGCCCCTCGACCGGGGAGTTCTCGTCAGCTTCATGCCCGAGGAGCACAAGTTCCTCTACTGCCGCCGCGGCAGCGAGGAGTACTACTGGAAGCGCTACAAGGGCGGCCAATATCAGGACATCTGGCTGTACGACGCTGTCGCCAAGACGTATGCGCCTGTCACGGACTACGTCGGCAAGAACAGCTACCCGATGTGGGCCGGGGGCCTGATGCACTTCGTCTCCGACAGGGGGAGCGGCATCGCCAACCTCTTCACCCAGAAGCTCGGCACCAAGGAAGCCAAGGCCGTCACGAGCTACGGCGATTTCGACGTCATGATGCCGAATACCGACGGCCGCTCCATCGTCTACGCGCAGGACGGCCGGATCCACGTTTTCGACGTGCAGGCGGGCCGCGACAGGAAGATCGTCGTGGAGGTGCCGTCCGACCGCTGGGCCCTTCGCAACCGCGTCATCAACCCCAAGGACTACATCCATTCCGTTCACATCGGCGACGACGGCAAGACCGTTATCCTCGAGGCGCGAGGCGACGTCTTCCGAGTTCCCGTGGGTCCCGAGACGGCAGACAACTTGTCCGGGACGCCGGGTACCCGGGAGATGCACCCGGCCCTATCGCCCGACGGCAAGACGGTCGCCTTCTTCAGCGACAAGACGGGCGACTACCAGCTGTACACGCAGGGCGCCGCGGGGGGCGACTGGACGGCGATCACGACCGACCTGGACAGGACCGTCTATCGCCTGGCCTGGTCCCCCGACGGCAAGAAGATCCTCTTCGGCAACAAGGACTATGCGATCTTCACCGTCGACGTGGCCGCGAAGAAGCTGGTCAAGGTCGATTCCTCCAACCAGATGAAGAACGACGAGTTCACCTGGGAGATCGCCGACTACGCCTGGTCGCCGGATTCCAAGTGGATCGCCTACAGCTTCGTCCAGGCCAACCGGAACAGCCAGATCTTCCTCTATAACATCGAGACGGGCAAAAAGGTCCCGGTGACGGGCGATTTCTACGACAACCTCTATCCGTCGTTCGACGCCGACGGAAAATACCTCTACTACGTCTCGAGCCGGAACTTCGACATCCTCATGGACTTCTACGAGGACAACCACGTGATGGCGACGCCCCAGCAGGTGATGGCCGTGGAGCTCCGCGACGGCGAGCGGCCGCCGTTCGCGCCCGACGGCGGCGTCCCTGAGGACAAGAAGGCCGAACCGGTGCCGTTCCGGATCGACACCGAGGGGCTGGCGAAGCGGACGTTCCCCCTGCCCGTCCCGGCCGGAAACTATTTCTATCTCAAGGCAGGCAAGGGCAAGGTCCTGTGGGCCTCGGTCGACGCGTTCACAGAAAACGAGTATGAGGAGATCTTCAAACCCCGGCAGGGAGAGACCAAATGGACCCTGCACATCTTCGACATGGCCGACCGGAAGGACGTCGTCCTCAACGACAAGGTCCGGGACTTCTTCCTGTCGGGGAACGGGGAGAAGCTCCTCATTCGCCGGGACGCCGATCTCTACACGACCACGGTCGAAAAGGCCTTCGCCTCCAAGGCCTCCGGCGAAAAGGTCAACCTCTCCGGCCTCGTTTACACGGTCGACCTTCAGAAGGAGTGGAACCAGATCTTCAACGACGCCTGGCGCTTCTACCGCGACTTCTTCTATGACGCCGGTTTTCACGGCCGCGACTGGAAGGCCATGGGCGACAAGTACCGCGCATACATTCCCTTCCTGTCCTCGCGGAGCGAGCTCAACTGGGTCCTGTCCCAGATGGTCGGCGAGCTGTGCGTCTCGCACACGTACGTCGGTGGCGGCGACTTCGGTCCGGGCGCGACCCCGAGTTCGCCTGTCTTCACGGGACTCCTCGGCGCCGACCTCGTTCCTGATAAGGCCTCGGGCCTCTACAAACTGGCCAAGATCTACGGCCCGACCGAGATCAACCTCAACCTCCCCGGTCCGCTCGTCCGGCCCGATATCGCCGTGAAGGAAGGCGACTTCCTGCTGGCCGTCAACGGCACGCCGCTCAAGGCCGGCGACGATTACTTCAAACTCCTCCAGACGACGGCCGGGAAGAAGATCAAGGTCACGGTCAACGCCCGTCCGACGACCGAAGGCGCCAAAACCTTCGAGGTCGAACCCGTCCGCAGCGACGGCCAGATGCGCTACTTCCGCTGGATCCAGGACAACATCAAGGCCATCGAGAAGGCCACGGACGGCCGCGTCGGCTACATGCACATCACCGCCATGGGCGGCGGCGGGATCGGCGAGTTCGACAAGTATTGGCGGGCCTTCCGCTACAAGGACGGGGTCATCCTCGACCTGCGGCGGAACTCGGGCGGCTGGACGGAGTATTTCCTGATCGACAAGCTCGAACGGGAGCTCGTCGCCTACAACAACCTCCGCGGCATGGTCCCGTTCCGCTATCCCGGCTCGGCCGGCAACGGCAACTACGTCGTCATCTCGAACGAGAACAACGGCTCGGACGGCGAGGCCTTCGTCGAGCATTTCAAGGCCCGTAAGCTCGGAACGGTCGTCGGCGTCCCGTCCTGGGGCGGCCTGGTCGGCATCCTCAACCAGCAGCTGACGGTCGACAACGGCACGGTCGAGCAGTCGAACAACGCCTTCTACGGCCGGGACGGAAAGTGGTTGGTCGAGAACCATGGCGCCGACCCGGACGTCCTGGTCGACAACGACCCGGGCTCGGTCATGGCCGGCCGCGACCTCCAGCTCGAGAAGGCGATCGAGGTCGTGCTGGACAAGATCAAGAAGAACCCGTCGAAGTTCGCGCCCAAACCGGCTTATCCGAAGAAATAGGTTAGCCCGGCTCTCTTGTTCGGGAGGGACTTGACATCCCAAGGGCGGTTCTCTTATAATTAGTAATAGGAATGATTACTAATAAGGCGCTAAGGGAAACCAAACAGAGGAATGCGATACTCGGCTTCCTGAGAAACACGAGGTCGCATCCGACGGCCGACCAGATCTACGAAGCCGTCCGGGAGAACATCCCGAACATCAGCAAGGGAACGGTCTACCGCAACCTGCAGGTCCTGATCGATAACGGCATCGTGTCGGTCCTGGACATTCGAGGCACCTTGTCCAGATACGAGCTCAAGCAGGAAACCCATTATCACTTCCGCTGCGAGGCCTGCGGGCGGGTCTGTGACCTGGACGAGCCCGTCGACCGGGGGCTCGACGATAGGATCTCGAAGCGCACGGGTTTCATCGTTTCTGGCCATCAGACGGAATTCCGGGGCCGGTGCGCGGACTGCCATCGGCCATCGCCAAAAATCCATAAGGAGTCGTGACGCATGAGCAAATCCATCAAGGGCACCGAGACCGAGAAGAACCTGTTGAAGGCGTTCGCCGGGGAATCGCAGGCGAGGAACCGCTACACGTATTTCGCCGGCGTGGCCCGCAAGGCGGGATACGAGCAGATCGCCGCCATCTTCACGGAGACCGCCGAGAACGAGAAAGAGCACGCCAAGATCTTCTTCAAGTACCTGGAAGGGGGCGAGGTGGAGATCACCGCCGCCTACCCGGCCGGGACGATCGGGGACACCAAGGCCAACCTCGAGGCCGCGGCGGCCGGCGAGAAGATGGAATGGAGCGATCTCTACGCCGGATTCGAGCAGACCGCCCGGGCCGAGGGCTTTCCGGAGGTCGCGGCGTCGTTCAAACAGATCGCCGAGGTGGAGGAGTTCCACGAGAAGCGCTACCGCAAGCTGGCTGCGAACATCGAGACCGGCGAGCTCTTCAAGCGGCCGGCCGCCGTGAAGTGGCACTGCATCAACTGCGGCTACGTCCACGAGGGCCCGGAAGCGCCCGCCCTGTGCCCGGCTTGCAAGCACCCCCGGGCTTACTACGAGCTCCTGGCCGAGAACTATTGAGCCGGCCGGCCGGATCGAAATAAAAGGAGAAAGACATGCCGAAACAAAGCGACCGTACAAAGAAGCTGACCACCGTGGCCGGGGCGCCTGTCGTCGACAATCAGAACACGATGACGGCCGGGCCCCGCGGTCCTGCCCTGCTGCAGGACGTCTGGTTCCTGGAAAAGCTGGGGCATTTCGACCGGGAGGTCATCCCCGAACGGCGCATGCACGCCAAGGGTTCGGGCGCCTTCGGCACGTTCAGGGTCACCCGGGACGTGACGCGCTACACCAAGGCCAAGGTCTTCTCGGCCGTGGGCAAGACGACCGACCTGTTCATCCGCTTTTCGACGGTCGCCGGCGAGCGCGGCGCGGCCGACGCGGAACGGGACATCCGGGGCTTCGCCATCAAGTTCTACACGGAGGAAGGCAACTGGGACCTGGTCGGCAACAACACGCCCGTCTTCTTCCTGCGCGACCCGCTCAAGTTCCCCGACCTGAACCACGCCGTCAAGAGGGACCCGCGCACGAACCTGAGGAGCGCCCGGAACAATTGGGATTTCTGGACCTCCCTGCCCGAGGCCCTGCACCAGGTGACCATCGTCATGAGCGACCGCGGCATCCCGTACTCGTACCGCCACATGCACGGATTCGGCAGCCACGCCTTCAGCCTCATCAACGCCAAGAACGAGCGGTTCTGGGTCAAGTTCCACCTGAGAACCCAGCAGGGCATCAAGAACCTGACGGACACGGAGGCCGAGGCGCTCGTCGGCAAGGACCGCGAGAGCCATCAGCGCGACCTCTACGATAGCATCGAAAAGGGCGATTTCCCCCGCTGGACGATGTATTTCCAGATCATGCCGGAGAAGGACGCGGCGAAGATGCCCTACAATCCCTTCGACCTGACCAAGGTTTGGTATCACAAGGACTACCCGCTCGTCGAAGTGGGCGTCGTCGAGCTCAACCGCAACCCGGACAACTATTTCGCCGACGTCGAGCAAGCCGCTTTCAATCCGGCCAACATCGTTCCAGGGATCGGGTTCTCTCCGGACAAGATGCTGCAGGGCCGCCTGTTCTCCTACGGGGACGCCCAGCGTTACCGCCTGGGGGTCAATCACCACTTCATCCCGGTGAACACGCCGCGCTGCCCGGTCCACAGCTTCCATCGGGACGGGCTGATGCGGGTGGACGGCAACCAGGGGAGCACGCTCGGCTACGAGCCGAACAGCTACGGCGAATGGCGGGAACAGCCCGATTTCGCCGAGCCGCCGCTCAAGATCGAGGGCGCCGCCGACCGGTGGGATTTCCGGAAGGACGACGACGATTACTACACCCAGCCGGGGAAGCTCTTCCGGCTGATGAAGCCGGCTCAGCGGACGGCGCTTTTCGCGAACACCGCGGCCGCCCTGGGCGACGCCCCCAAAGCCGTCAAGATCAGGCACATCGGCAACTGCCTGAAAGCCGACAAGGCCTACGGCCAGGGGGTTGCAGACGCCCTGGGCATCAAGCTTAGCGACGTCGCGAAATAGCGTTGGGACTCACGAGATCCTAGCAGGGCCGGGCCTCGCACGGAGCCCGGCCCCTCTTTTTCCAGGCCCGATGCCTTGCCGTTCCGGCCTGGCCGGCGTAATAGATTTCATGAGGCGGGAGGAGCGAAAATGAGTTACTATTTCGCCAAGACCGTCGCGCTGCCATTTGACGAGGCCGTCGACCGGGTCAAGGCCGAACTCAAGAAGGACGGCTTCGGCGTCCTGACCGACATCGACGTCAGGAAGACCCTCAACGAGAAGCTCGGAGTCAATTTCCGGAAATACCGGATCCTCGGGGCCTGCAATGCCCCCTATGCCTACAAGGCCCTCCTGGCCGAGGACAAGAACGGCACCATGCTGCCCTGCAACGTCATCGTCCAGGAACACGCCGACGGTCGGGTCGAGGTCGCGGCCATCGACCCGGTGGCCTCGATGCAGGCGGTCGGGAATCCGCCCCTCGAGCCGGTCGGCGCGGAGGTCCGGGCGAAGCTGAAACACGTCATCGACTGCCTCTGACCGTGTTTCAAACTTATCGGTCGAATAAATGGTCCCGCCTTAGGGTCGGGCATACAGCCTTGATTTCCCACCGGTCCCGTGTTATCAGACAGGATAAGCCGCTGAAGCTTGGGGAAAATACTGGCTGAATTCGTGAGACAGCGCCCCGACCTGCGGCGTCATTAAGAAGGGTGTTTAATTTTCATTGAGAGCTGTGATCATGATGAAAAGTAGAGTAAGGGAAACGAAAGTCCGTTGGCCTGTGAAGAATGGCAGGGGAGAGATCGTCATATATAAGGCCCCAGGCGGCAGATCAGTTATGGAGGTGTGCCTTGATAAAGAAACCGTCTGGCTGGATGCTCGTCAGATGGCGACCCTGTTCGGGCGAGACCGCACGGTGATAGTCAGGCACATCCGTAACATATATTCTACGAACGAGTTAGCCCCGGATTCAACATGTGCAAAAAATGCACAGGTTGCCGCTGACGGCAAAGTACGCCAGGTCGACCTCTATAACCTCGATATGATCATTTCCGTCGGCTATCGGGTCAATTCCAAGCGGGGGACTCAATTCCGGATTTGGGCTACGAACGTGCTGCGGGAGCATATTGTCAAGGGATATACAACGAATGAACGCCGCCTCAGAGAGTTGCGGCAGTCTCTTCATCTCATCGAGCATGTCCTGGATCGTCAGGACGTAGATTCCGACCAGGCCAAGGCGCTGTTGCGCGTCGTGACGGACTATGCCAGGGCCCTCGACCTCCTGGACGATTATGACCATAAGCGAATTCCGAAGGCCGAGGTCATTTCGGGTCCTGCCAAAAGCATCTCTTATGAAGAGGCGCTCGGAATTATCGGCCAATTGCGCCTGAAATTCGACGCATCCGACCTTTTCGGCAGGGAGAAGGACCAGAGCCTGCATAGTTCGCTGAATACGATCATGCAAACCTTCGGCGGTCGGGACCTATACCCGGGTTTGGAAGACAAAGCTGCGAATCTCCTCTATTTCATCGTCAAAAATCACAGCTTCGTCGACGGGAACAAACGTATCGCCGCCGCTCTTTTTCTCTGGTTCATGGAGAAAAATGGCCTTCTTTACCGGAAAGACGGCACGAAGCGGCTCGCCGATAACGCGCTGGTCGCTATCACCCTGCTCGCGGCGGAGAGCTCTCCGAAAGAAAAGGGGGCGATCGTACATATCATCCTGAATCTCATCAATAAGAGGAATTAGCCTCTCTTGGGTTTATTTTTCCGATATGACCGAGGACGGCCGGGTCGAGGTCGCGGCCATCAACCCGGTGGCCTCGATGCAGGCGGTCGGGAATCCGGCCCTCGAGCCGGTCGGCGCGGAGGTCCGGGGAAAACTGAAAAGGGCCATTGACAATCTATAAGCAGACGCTCTCGGTCTCGGCAGCTGGACCGGACGGATTGTCGGTTTCCCAACTGAGCGGGCCATGTTGCCGAGGGAAAAGCGGCGGGATGGAGATTGCCCCCATTATCCGGCCCTGAGGTCTCGCGTCCAATATCAGCGTGGAGCGTGCGCCCCTTCCCTCCTCGCCCTCGAGGCGGAGCTGAGAACCTCATCCTTGCTAAGAATGGCCATTTTTTTACATGACAGCCGGGCAAAGCGGCGCTCGAAATACGCTTAACAGACAGAATGTACATATGTTGCTATTTTAGCCGATCTGGCATATTTTATGCTGGCAATTAGCCTGATCTATTCACAAGTCGAGGCGGCAGCAGATGCAAGGCGCGGAGGGTGAAGCTGTACTCCTAGTACTGCGAACCCTTCGCAACACAGCAGATGCGGCCGGATCGGCTCGCCCGGAGGGTAAAAATGCCAATCTTTCTGTGAGGAGCTTTCGGAAATCCGATTAATAATCGGCAAGCTGGAGATCCTACAGATATCGTAGGAGTTAGGTAACACATCGGCATTTTTATGAATAGATCAGGTTAGTAGGGATTAAGAGGCGGTTGCGCAATTCTTTTGGGGGAAGTCAATGATGACGAAGCTCAGCAAAATCCTGATCATTATTTTCTGCTTTGTCCTCTTCCCGCCCGGCATCTTGGCGGGGAAGCAGGTGCTAACCGTCCGGATATGGCTTTTCCAGGGGACATTGATGGAGGGGCAGCTTGAACCGCCAGGAACCGAGCTGATACCGCTCTCGTCCATCCCGGAGCTCGCCGGTTTGAAGGCTCTGGCCGGGGGGCCCGAAAACGCGTTCAAAACGGCCGTCATCGATGCTCTTTTGGAAGTGAAGAACCTGCGAACTCTCAACGACCTCTTCTTGTTCAAGCAAACTCAGAGAGAGGACCTGCCCTTCCCAGGCCGGGTGGTTTTAGGCAGGCAGATCGCCTACAGGGTCGACCTGACGCACAAGGTCCTTTCCCCTTCTCTGGTGACCTTCCACGTGGTCCTCTCGAAAACCAAGGAGGGAATCATCCGGCCGGAAAAAGACGATAGGACCATGCTCCGGAACGCGTACGAAGCGACCCGGGACGAGGAAAAGATGGAGCTGATCTTGGATCAGAGGTTAACCCTCGGATTCGATGACCCGGTTATCGTCACTGTTGCCCATGGGAACCGGCCTCATTTCATGGTCGTTAAGTTAACGGCTAATGAACCGGAGTCCAGGCGTAAGGCCGCGCCGACGCTAAAGGCCCTGCCAATGCCAACGCTCGTGCCGGCCCCTCAGTCTGTCGACAAGGTTCTTCCGTCCTATCCGGATGAATTGAGGCGGCGGGGTATCAAGGGCGAGGTCGGGCTTCGGATCGCCATTGATGACAAAGGGAATGTCATGATGGTGCAGGTGCTATCCTCCCTGCATCCCTACCTTGACTATGCAGCATCCCAGGCGTTTTGGAAGTGGAGATTCGAGCCCGTGCTTCAAAGAGGAAAGTCCGTTCCCGCCGCCTTCGAGTATACCTTTAATTTTGACCCGCGCGGGTATGGCGAAGAGATGACAACCGTCGATGAGAATCCCGCGGCCGTGGATGAGATCTCGAGAGAGGACATGGAGAGGATACTGAACGGATGTGCCGCCTATTGCCGAAAGCTGGCCGACGCGGCCCTCTTTTATATCTGCGAAGAAACGATCAAAGAGACCACGCATGCTCTTGTATCTTCGGACCGCCTGGCCCAGCTGGCCATGAGAGCGAGAGACTATGGGGTCCAAGTTACGGAAAGCGCCGATGGCCAGATGACGGGCTGGGTGGTCGATAAGCCTCAAATTATGAGCATCAGGAATGTCGACAGAATCAGTTACAACTGCGATTACCAGATGATCAGGAGGTTCGGAGAGATCGAGGAAAGGCGGATCGTGCTCAAGGCGAACGGGCGCAGGATCACCGATCGAGTCGAGCTCCTGGAGGAAAGCCGATATTCCGCTTTGACTCCGGTTGTTTCCGCCCTGAATATCCTCGTTGAAGACCGCCAGCCTCTGTTTTATTACCGGGTTATCAAGGAAGATAAGGTTTTGGGAAAGACCGCCTATGTTATCGAAGCCGTGCCCAAATTAGGAGACGCCGATGGCGTCCGGTCCGCCAAAGCATGGGTGGAGAAGGGGAGTTGCCGGATCATCAAGTGCGAGATCGAAGGCGTGCCGCTTGACGGATACGACGATGTCTTGAGTGAAGCGGTTTTGCTGAACATCAGACCTTTTTTCCTGAGGACGTACGAGTATCGGGTCGAGAATAGCGGCGTGCTGTTGCCGGACCGGACGACGGTTCGCATTGAATATCCGGGTTTAACGCCGAACCGGCGCGAGACGAAATCAAAGATCGACCTGAACTATAAGGATTTCAAGTTCTTCTCGGTGCAGACAGGGCATGAGATCATAAAGTGACGGGGCGGAGCCCGTCGGCCTCATCCCGGCTTTGACATTTCGCGGCGCTTATCTATAATACTATTCCGTCTTTACGGGCTTTCGGCCGGAGCGGCTGCCTCACGGGCGGGCCCGGCGCCGCAGGCCCCGTTATCCATGGACGAAAGGCACATCAACCGTTGATTTTTGGAGCGGGAACGGACATCATTGAGGTCCAAAGGGTCGAGGAGAAGCTCGTCCGCACGGAGAGCCTCAAAACCAAGCTCTTCACCCCGACCGAGATTGCCTACTGCGAATCCAAACACCGCCCGGCCATGCATTTCGCCGCCCGTTTCGCCGCCAAGGAGGCCTTCCTCAAGGCCATGGGCACGGGCTGGAGCGGCGGCCACAAGTTCTCCGAGATCGAGGTCGTCAACAACGCCCTGGGCAAGCCCGAACTTTTCGTCCACGGCAAGGTCAAGGAGTTCTGCGAGGCCCACGGCGTCTCGGCCATGGAGGTCTCGCTCACCCATATCAAGGACCTGGCCTCGGCCGTCGTCGTCCTTGAAACGAAATCGCCACAACCCTGAACGGAGAGGAATAGAGCATGTCGAACATCGGCTCCTACGACGAACGCGTCAAGAATTTCTCCTGGACGATCGCCGAGAGGGAACTCGGCTACAAGCCGGGCGACGTCATCAACATCGGCTGGTACTGCGCCGACCGGATCTGCGAGCAGGGGAAGGGCTCGAAGGTCGCCCTCCACTGGGAGGGCCACACCGGCGCCGAAAAGACCTACACTTACAACGACATCCGCCTGGCCACGAACACGATCGGCGCCTTCCTCCGCGGCCTCGGACTGAAGGACGGCGAGCGCGTTTGCCTGTTCATGGACAAGATCCCCGAGCTCTACCTCGGCTTCCTCGGCATCTTGAAGATCGGGGCCATCGCCCAGCCGCTCTTCTCGGCCTTCGGCGACGAGTCGCTCTTCGTCCGCCTCTCCAACGCCGAGGCCTCGGCCGTCATCACCCAGAAGAAACACGCCCCCAAGGTCCGCAAGATCCTCGAGAAACTGCCCCACATCCGTCACATCATCATCGTCGACCACGACGGCGTCGCCCCGCTCAAGGACCGCGAAATCGCCTTCTCGCTCGAAAGATCAGCTCCCGTCGAGCACTTCGATATCCACCCGACCAAGGCCGAGTCGGCCTCCGTCCTCCACTACACCTCGGGCACGACGGGCATGCCCAAGGGCGTCAAGCACGTCCATTACTCCCTCATCTCCCAGTACTTGACGGCCAAGTGGGCCCTCGACCTCCGCGAAGACGACATCTACTGGTGCACGGCCGACCCCGGCTGGGTCACTGGCACTTCGTACGGGATCATCGCGCCTTTCGCCATCGGCGTCACCCAGTGCGTCCTCGACGCCGGGTTCTCCGCCGAAGCGTGGTACAAGTGCATCGAGAAGCGCCGGGTGACGATGTGGTATTCGGCGCCGACGGCCATCCGCTCGCTGATGAAGGCCGGCGATGAGATCGTCAATAAATACGACCTGTCTTCGCTCCGCCACCTGGCCAGCGTGGGCGAGCCCCTCAACTCTGAGGCGGTCGTCTGGTCGGAGAAAGTCTTAGGGATGCCCTTCTACGACACGTACTGGCAGACCGAGACCGGCTCGATCGTCATCGGCAACTATCCGGGCATGGAGGTCCGGCCGGGCTCGATGGGCAAGCCCTTCCCCGGCATCACCGGGACCGTCCTCGACCCGGTCAAGAGCGAACCCTACGCGACGCACGGCAAGATCGGCCTGGTCGCCCTCAAGTTCGATTGGCCCTCGCGCATGCGCACGTACTGGAACAACGAAGAAGCTTTCCAGAAGAAGTTCCGCAACGGCTGGTACATCACCGGCGACCGGTCCAAGATCGACAAGGACGGCTACTTCTGGTTCGCCGGCCGCGACGACGACATCATCAACACGGCCGGCCACCTGGTCAGCCCGTTCGAGGTCGAGTCGGCCCTGCTCGAGCACCCGGCCGTGGCCGAGTCGGCCGTCGTCAGCAAGCCCGATCCGATCAACCTCGAGGTCGTCAAGGCCTTCGTCGCGCTCAAGCCCGGCTTCACCGCAAGCCAAGATCTCGACCTGGAGATCATGAACTTCATCCGCAAGAAGCTCTCGCCCCTGGCCATGCCCCAGGAGATCGAGTTCGTCCCGTCGCTCCCCAAGACGCGGAGCGGCAAGATCATGCGCCGCATCCTCCACGCCAAGGAGTGGGGCGAGGAGATCGGCGACACGTCAACGCTGGAGAACGACTGATCACGGGGACATGTACCGTTTCAGGAGAAACGGTACGTGTCCCCCATTTCAAATATAACAAGGAGTCACGATATGGCCGATGAACTGAAAGACATCGTTCTCAACTACGTCACTAAGGAATACCTCGAGGGCGACAGCGAGCCGTTGACCTACGACACGCCCCTCATCTCGGGCGGCATCGTCGACTCGTTTTCGATGGTCTCGCTCAAGCGCTTCCTCGAAAACAAGTGCGCGATTTCGATCCCCGACGACGAGGCCACGCCCGAGGCCTTCGACTCGGTCAACAAGATCGTCTCCCTCGTCCAGAGATTCGTGGCGAAGAAGGGCTAAGGCCGTGGCCTACAGCGACAAGATCCGCGGCACGTACCAGGCCCAGATCAAGGGCATCCAGGACGCCGGGCTGTTCAAGCAGGAGCGGGTCATCCACTCGCCCCAGGCGGCCGACATCGAGGTCGAGTTCCCGGCCGGCTCGCCCCTCAAGAAGGTCATCAACATGTGCGCCAACAACTACCTCGGGCTGTCGAGCCATCCCGACGTGGTCAAGGCCGCGCACGAAGGGCTGGATAGCCGCGGCTACGGCATGTCCTCGGTCCGCTTCATCTGCGGCACCCAGGACATCCACCGCGAGCTCGAGCAGAAGCTGACCGAGTTCCTGGGGACCGAGGACACACTCCTCTTCCCCTCCTGCATGGACGCCAATGCCGGCGTGTTCGAGGCCATTCTGACCAAGGACGACGTCATCATCTCCGACCGCCTCGTCCACGCCTCGCTCGTCGACGGCATCCGCCTCTGCAGCGCCATGCACGACACGATCAAACACTCCGACATGGGCCACCTCGAGGAGAAGCTCCAGCTCCACGCCGACAAGCGCTTCAAGCTCGTCGTCACGGACGGCGTCTTCTCCATGGACGGCGACACGGCCAAGCTCGACGAGATGGCCGCCCTGTGCGAGCAATACGACGCCATGCTCCTCGTCGACGAGTCCCACTCCTCCGGGTTCATCGGCAAGACCGGGCGCGGCACCCACGAGAAGTGCGGCGTCGTCGGTAAGATCGACGTCATCACGACGACCTTCGGCAAGGCCCTCGGCGGCGCCTCCGGCGGCTGCGTCAGCGGACGCCGGGAGCTCGTCGAGATGTGCCGGCAGCGGGCCAGGCCCTATCTTTTTTCGAACACCATCGCCCCGGTCGTCGTGGCCGGCGTCCTCAAGGTCATGGACATCATCTCCAGGTCGACCGAAAGGCGGGACAAGCTGGAAAAGAACGCGGCCTACTGGCGCAAAGGCCTGACCGAGGCCGGCTTCGTCCTCAGGGAAGGAGACACGCCCATCGTCCCGGTCATGCTCTTCAACGCCAAGCTGGCCCAGGACGTCTCGCGGGCCCTCTACGACGAGGGCATCTACGCCATCGGCTTCTTCTTCCCGGTCGTGCCCCAGAGCCAGGCCCGCATCCGGACCCAGATCTCGGCCGGCCACGAGATCCATCACCTCGACAAGGCCCTGGCCGCGTTCACCAAGGTCGGCCGGAAGTTCGACATCCTGGGCAAGACGAAGCAGGAGATCATCGCGAAATACGGCATGTAGGGGCTCGGGGAGATCAAGAACACGCTTAAAGGAGAAGGCTATGCCTAGACGTTACGTTATCGCCGTTGCCGTTCTATTCGTCCTGGCCGCCGTCGTTTCCGCCCAGTACACTCCCTGGCTCTACTGGACGTTCCTGCCCAAGGACCAGGCCGCCGAGATCGTTGGTGAGGCCTCCGGAGAAACAGCCTGGAACACGGTCGCCGAGATCAACGCCTTCAACCGCGAACGCTTCGACGAGGAATACGCAGGGAACTTCCTCGAAACCCAGGTCATCGTCCGCCAGCTCAAAAGCTACGGCCTGGCCGGGGTCGAAGTCGTCACCTATCCGGGCAGCCAGGCCTGGCGGGCCGTCAAGGGAGAACTTTGGGAGACCAAGCCCGGCCGTCAGAAGATCGCCTCCATCCACGACATGCTGCCCATGCTGGCCTCCGGCAGCGCGGCGGCCGACGTCACCGCCGAGCTCGTCTGGGTCGGCCGCGGCACGCCCAAGGAAGTCCTGGACGCCAAGGTCGAGGGCAAGATCGTCGTGACCGAGGGCGGCCTGATGTCGGCCTACGGCGCGGCCGTGCCGAAGGGGGCCCTCGGGGTCATCGCCATCAGCATGTCCCGCCCCTACTTCGACCCCATCCAGATGCCCTGGAGCGGCATCTCGACGCGCGGCAGGGATGTCCCGGCGGGGCAGCCGGGCCAGCCGGCGGCCCAAGCGCCGGCGCCGAAGTTCGCTTTCCAGCTCCCCGTCCGTGAAGGCGACATCCTCAAGCGCCGCCTCCTGGCCAACGAAAAAATCACCGTCCGGGCCCAGGTCGAATCCAAGATGGAGACGGCCGACCTCGAAAACGTCCTGGCCCTCATCCCGGGGACGGACGCGGCCGCGGGCGAGGTCATCCTCTCCGCCCACCTCTTCGAGGGGATGCAGAAACAGGGCGCCAACGACAACATCTCCGGGAGCGCCTGTATCCTCGAGGTCGCCCGCGTCCTCAACACCCTGATCGCCGAGGGCCGCCTGCCCCAGCCGAAAAGGTCCATCCGTTTCATTTGGGGCCCGGAATTCTCGGGCATCGGCAAGTGGGTCCAGGCCAATCAGAAGATCATGGAGCAGACGCTCTGCAACATCAACATGGACATGGTCGGCGAGTGGCTGTCGAAGAACCAGGCCTTTTTCTGCCTCATGCGGACGACCTACGGAAACGCCCACTACATCAACGACGTCATGGAGAATTGCTATCGCTATATCGGCGAGGGCAGCCGCGAGCGCATCCAGAATCGGGGGGGCGCGGCCGGCGTGCCGGTCCGCGTCGTGGCCCCCTCGGGCGCCGACGAGCCCTTCGTCTATTCGATCGAGACCCATTACGGGGCCTCGGACCACGAGGTCTTCAACGACTGGGGCGTCGGGGTCCCCGGCATCATGATGATCGCCTGGCCCGACAAGTGGTACCACACCTCGGGCGATACGGCCGACAAGGCGGACCCGACCCAGCTCAAGCGCGCGGCCGTCATCGGCGCGGCGGGCGCCTACACCGTTGCCGGCGCCGGCCCGGAGGCCGCGGTCAAGATCGCCGGAGAGGTCGTTTCGAACGCGACCCGCCGCCTCGGGCACCAGCTCGTCGTTTCTCTCGAGGCCCTGAATCGGGCCACGGCGGGATCTTTCGGAGAGGAGGCCCGCTTCGCCCGGGACATCTTCGAGGCCGCGGTCATGAACGAAAAAGACACCCTCGTCTCCGTCCTCGAGCTGGCGCCCGGCGATACCTCCCTCTCCGGCTACCTCGCCAAAATGGCCAAGGCCGTCGATGGAGTCGGGGCGGCCGGGCTCGCCGCCATCGACGCCGCCCGGGCCGCCGTCGCCCAGAAGCTCGGGGTGAAACCGCTTCCGCTCGTCCTTACGGCGCTCGAAAAGACGGCGGCCAAGATCATCCCCCGGCCGACGGCGAAGGTCCGCCAGGACGGCTACCGGGAATACCAGAAATGCATCACCGCCGTTCCCGCGGCCGAGCGGGCCAAGTACCCGATCCAGGGAAAGGACCTGGCCATCGCCAGCCCGGGCGAGCTCCAGCTGCTCATCAACGGCAGGCACAGCGCCCTCGACATCAGGAAAATGCTCGATGCCCAGAACGAGCGGCGATCGACACTCCAGGCCGTCCTCAACCAGCTCGAGTTCCTGAAATTGGCCGGGCTCGTGGAGTGGTGAGCCGCTGTCGATCAGAGCCGGGAAATCCCGGGAATCGTAGTCCCGAGGCCGCCCGATTTGTACGCTGGATTATAATAGATTGTCATGACTGAAAATCGCCGAAGGACCAACCGGGCCGCCCTTGCGGTCCTCGCCGTCGCTCTTTTGGTGGCCGTCCTTGTCGTCCACCCCGCCTGCGGCCGGCGCGCCCCGGCCCTGAAGCACATCATCTTCTTCATCGGCGACGGGATGTCGGCCCAAGATGAAGTCGCGGCCAGCCGCTATCTTTACGGGACGGACGACGGCCTCGCCTGGCAGAAGATCCCGGCCAAGGCCTATGTCGCGACATGGGACGTCAGCGTCTATAACGGGAACGCCCGGAAGGCCCGCCGCCCGCCGTACTCCCGATCGTCGTTTACGCCCCTGCTCGGCTACGACGTGAAAGTCGAGGGACCGAGGCCGCGCACGGACCAGGATGCCGCAGACCCCTTCCCCCCCGGGCCGGCCACGGATTCGGCCTCGGCGGCGACGGCCCTGGCCACGGGCTTCAAGACCGACTCCGGCAACATTTCCTGGCTTCCGGGAGATCCTCCAGACGGCGAGTTGACGACGATCGCCGAGGAATACCGGGCCAGGACCGGCGCGGGCATCGGCATCGTCAGCACGGTGCCGTTCGACCACGCGACCCCGGCCGCCTTCGTCAGCCACAACACCAGCCGCAGCTCTTACTACACCGGCCTCAAGGGATACAAGGGCCTGGGTATCGCCGACGAGATCATCCTCCGGGTCAAGCCCGAGGTCGTCATCGGCGGGGGACATCCGCTCCTCGACAACCCCGATTTCAACCCCAAGAGGGGCTACCTCTCGGAATCCCTCTATCTCGGCCTCAAGACCTCTCCGGAATATCTGCTGGTGGAACGGACGGCCGGCGGCGACGGAGGCCGGGCCGTCATAGATGGGGCGGCGGCCGCACGCCGTGCCGGCAAGAAGCTCTTCGGCATATTCGGCGGCAAGGGGGGCAACTTCGAGGTCGCCCAGGTGGATGACAGCCCCGGACGACCCCGAGTCAGACCCGGAAGCGAAGAGAATCCGTCGCTCGCGGAGGCGACGCTCGCCGCGCTCGACTATCTCAGCGGAGACCCCGACGGGTTTTTCCTGGTCGTCGAGCAGGGCGACATCGACTGGGCCAACCACGACAACGACTTCCGGGCGATGGTCGGGTGCGTCGCCGACCTCGACGGGGCGGTCCGGGCGGCGATGGCCTTCGTCGACCGTCCGGGAGACGCGATGGACTGGACGAACACCGTCCTGCTCGTGACCGCCGACCATGCCACCGGCGGACTCGTTCTTGACGGAACGAAACGCCTCGGCCTCGGGGACCTACCCCGCCAGTATCCGCGCGTCGCCTACCCGGAAGCTCCGCCGGCCACGGGCAGCGACAGGGGAGAGGCCCCGAACGGGGCCGCGCTCAAGAGCCCCGTCTACTCCTCGCCCAACGTCTATCCGGACGAGGATGTTTTTTACGGAACGGCGGGGCATACGAACGAACTCGTCGACCTGGCCGTGGCCGGCGCCGCGGCCCGCTATTTCATGAAACACCGGGGGACCTGGTATCCGGGGCTCGTCCTCGACAATACCCAGATCAACGCCGCCCTGCGCGAGGCGCTGGGCCTCAGCGCGCTCGGGCGCCGTGCCGCTCGAGCGTCTTGAACTCCTCTATAATTCTTTGATCCGGATTTTTCGGAACTCGACGATGGAGCCGTGGCCGAGGAATCCGAGGTGACCGAACTTCCGCGTCAATCCTGGATGGTCGCGGCCGTCCACGGTCCCCCCGGCGCTCGCCGCATCGATGTCGGCGTCGACGACCGTCGTCCCGTTGACGACGACGGTGACACGCGGACCCCGGACCGTGACCTCCTCGGTGTTCCACTCGCCGATGGGCTTCAGGGCGCCGCGCCGTGCCGGCACGACGCCGTAGATCGAGCCATGGTATTGGTACGGCTTGAGACCCCAGTAGATGGGAGATCCGTCTTCGAGGATCTGGAGTTCCATCGCCGCGTAGGCGGCGTCGCCCTCGAGCGGGGTGCGGACGCCGAGACCGTTGTTCGCAGCCGGGGTCAGCTTGAATTCGAAGCGGAGGACGAAATCCGCGTATTCTGTCACCGTATAGAGATTGCCGCTGCCGCGCTCGGGGTGGATGACGATCTTGCCATCTTCAGCCGCATAACCGCTGGTGTCGCCCGTCCAGCCCTCGAGGTCGAGGCCGTTGAAGAGAGGCGCGAACCCCTCGGCCGCCTCGGCTTCGGTAAGTTCCGGGATAGTTGTGCCGCGCGGGATCTCCCGGACGAAAATGTTCCGGAAATAGAGTGGGTTGCCGTGGGCCTGGAGCTCGACCTGGCCCGACGGGTAGATCGGCTTGTCCCTTTCCCAATAATTTTCGAGGACGGTGTTGTCGACGACCAGCCGGTCGTTGAGATAGACGGTCACCCGCTCGCCGATCATGAAGATGCGGAACGTGTTCCATTCGCCGACCGGGCGGTCAGCCTTTTCGAGGGGCAGGCTCCGCCCTTTCTGGTTGTTGTAGAGGCCGCCCGAGCCCGCCGGGTTGGCTTCGGCGTCCCATATCTGGACCTGCGGTGAGCCCCGGAGATAGAGACCGCTGTCGCCGCCCTTCTCGATCTTCCAGTCGACGAGGAGCTCGAAGTCGGTGTAATCATCGAGGGTGCAGAGGCTTTCGCCCTTCCCGTCGAAAATGAGCACGCCATCGGCGACCTTCCAATGCGCCCTCATACGCTCGTCAGCCTCCGCCTGGGCCTTGGCCAGTTCCGCGGGCGTCATCCTGGCCCGCGCGGGTGGGTCGACGACGAGACCTTTCCAGCCGCCGAGGCCGCTGCCGTCGAAAAGCGGGACGAAGCCGCCCTGGCGCAAGCGCTCGAGAATGACTTTGTCCACACTCTCTTTCTCGGCGGAGTCAGGGAGGGAGGCCTGGAGACGCCGGAGGACCGTGTAGGTCTCGTGGCCCGAGAGCCATCGCTCATGTGGGGCCTGCTCCGAAACAAGGTCCAGAAGCCCCGCGGCCGCTGTCTCGCCGAGGGCCGGGTTAGCCAGGTATCCGGCGAGGAGCCGGAGCGAGTCCGGCTCGCGGACCGAGGCGACCCCCATGAGGACCGCCTTCCGGTCGGCATCGTCCATGGGCAGGGCGAGGAGGGCCTGAAGAAGCGCGAGCTTTTTCGGGTTGGGTGCGTTGGCCCGGCCGAGGAGCCGGACATAACCTTCGACGGCCAGAAGTAGGTGTTTTTTCGTCTGCGTCGTTTTCACGATTCGCAGCAGCTCATCGGCCGCTTGATAATCCGGCCACTGCGAAAGGGCGTAGACGGCGACGGACTGCACCTGGGCGTCCGCGCTCCCGTACTCCTCGACGGCCGCCTGAAGCGGCCTTGTCCCGCCGACCTTCGGCAGGACCCGCAGGATGGCGATTTTCCGGGCGGGCAGAGCGTTTTTCAAGAGTTCGACGAGGGTGTCGGCCCTTTTCATAGGGTCAGGGTTCCGGCGGACCGCCGACGCGACGGCCTCCTGCAGGCGAAGGATGTCGTCGCCGTCAATGGCTGTCTCCAGCATGGACACGAGGCGCGGGAGATCTTTTTCACCGGCGAGGTTGGCCAGGGCTCCGACGGCGGCCGAGCGGACCGCCGGTTCCGGGTCCTGGGCCAGCACGAACACACGGTCGATCTCTTTCCGTGCCCCCTTTTCGCCGAGGACCTCGATGAGAATCGCCTTGCCCGGCAGGGGAGTGGAGTCGAGGATGCGAACGCATTCGGGGACGACCAGGCCGGCGCGGTAGCCGAGAAGGGGCGCCCTCAGCGCCGCGGCTTCGTCTTCATCGGCCGGGCCGACGAGCCGGAGGAGGTCGGGAAACACGGTCTCCCCGCCGAGGAGGGCCGCGGCGGGAATGGCGGCCAGCCGCACCAGCTTGTCCCGGCCGAGAAGGCTTTCCCGGACGAAGGGAAGGGCCGAGGGGTCACCGCGCCGGCCGAGCATTTCGGTGATCTCGGCCCGGACTTCGGGCCTGCATTGGACGGCCTTTTCGACCCAGCGGGCCGTCGCCCCGATTCCCGGGACCGACGAGGTCAAGGCCAGGGCGGCGCCGCGATAGTCATGGTTGGGGCTGTCCATGGCCCGGAGAAGGTCGGGCAGGGCGCGTTCCCCGAGGGCCGAGACGATGAGGGCCAGCGCCTCGGCGGCGAGATGGCTTTCCTCGGGCCTGACATAAGAGTCGAGCACGGACCGGGCCGCGTCCAGGGCTTCGGAGGTTCTCCCGGATTCGGCCAATCGCCGCGCGTAAAGAAGGTAGAGCGAGGGCGCCTCGGTCCTTTCCCGGAACGATGCGGCGACCGGCGACTTCGAGAGGACGGGGCCGGCAGCGGGGTCGCCGATGTTGGCTAGGGCGAACAAGGCCGTTCGACGGAGCCCCTCTTCGGCGCTTTCCGCATAGCGGAGGATTTTCTTCACCGCCTCTCGGCTTCGGAGTTCGCCGAGCGACTTGATGATCGCCGAACGCACGGCCGGCGGCGCCGCGTCGAGCGATTTCAGGAGCGCCCGGGCGGCTTCCGGGCCACCGATTGTCCGGAGCGCGGCGGCCGCCGGTCCGGCGAGAGTCTCGTCGACGAGGTACCCGGCCAGGGGCCCGATGGATTCCTTCTTGCCGGCCACCTGGATCTGGGACAGGAGGAATGCGGCGACATTCTTGTCCCGGCTCCCGGACAAGGAGGCGAGGAGGGCCCGGACGAAAAGGGCTCGCTCGCTCTCGGCCCCCGGCCGCGTGACATAGACGGCGAGACCGTTCACGGCGAACCTGACCTTGGAGTCGTCGCCCGCCCCGGGAGCGAGAACACGGCCGCAAATCTCCCGGACGGCGGCCGGGCCCAGCTTCAGGATCTCAGCGCAAAGCCCGTCCCTCGCGGCGGACGTCTCGGCCGGAAAGCGCTCGAGGATCGCCGAGACGGACGGCTTCAGCTCTTGCCCCCTGCCCGAACCAGGGACCTGCCGGGCGGCCGTCAGCCAGCCGGACGAAACTGCGAGGACGAGAACCGCGATCAGGGTCTTTTTCATCTTCTCTCTCCTCACTGTCTCCTCAGATGTGCCAGGGCGCCCGCATGGGCTGGTCGATGAGGCGGTTGGCCTCCTCGTCGCCGACGAAGCGCTCTTTTTCCGGGTCGAAACGGAGTGGCCGTCCGAGCTGGACGGCGATCTTGCCCAGGTTGACGAGCGTGCAGGAGCGATGGCCGTTCCGTTCGTTGAGGGCGAAGCGGCGCCTCGTCCGGACGGCCTCGGAGAAATCGATGAGCTGGGGCTCGGGGTCCGGCAGAGTGGCCAGGATGGCCCTGAGGTTGGGGATGTCCGACTCGAAGCCCCGGAAAAGCTTCCCGTCCGGGCCTTCGAGGAAGGGCGCGTTCTTGTCCCTGTTCTCCCCGTCGAGGACGATGACGCAGCGGTCGGCGTACTTCATCTCGATCCGCCGCCAGGTGCCGCAGGCGTCGGGGTGCTGCTGCGGGCAGTCGGCCCAAACCTCGACCGGGCTCGTCCCGTCCTTGTCGAGGAGATACTGGACGGGGTCGAGGTAGTGCATGCCCATGTCTCCGAGTCCGCCGCCGTCATAATCCCAGTAGCCGCGGAACGTGCCGTGGACGCGGTGGGGGTGATAGGGTTTATAGGGCGCGGGGCCCAGCCAGAAATCGTAATCGAGCTCGGGCGGGATGGGCTCGGGCCTCAAGTTGGTCATTCCGCTCCAGTAAGATTTCCAGTCGAAACCCGTCGTCGCGCTGACCGTCGCTTTCAGCGGCCAGCCCAGGAGCCCGCTCTGGACCACCTTCTTGATCGGCTTGACGTCGGTCCCGAAACCGTAGAAACGGTCCTCGAAGCGGAACCAGGTGTTGACTCGGAAGATCCGCCCGTTCCGCTTGACGGCCTCGACGACGGAGCGGCCTTCGGCGATCGTGCGGGTCATGGGCTTCTCGCACCAGATGTCCTTGCCGGCCTCGGCGGCTGCGCTAGAGATCAGGGCGTGCCAGTGAGGCGGCGTCGCGATGTGGACGATGTCGATGTCGGGGCGCTCCAGGACTTCCCGGAAATCCGCGTAGCCGGCGACCCCGGGCCCGGCGATCTCCAGGGCCGAGGCCAAGTGCCCGCGGTCGACATCGCAGACGGCCCGAAGAACGGCCCCGGGGTAGCTTAGGTGGCCCCGGCCCATGCCGCCGACCCCGATGACGGCCTTGGTCAACGTGTCGCTTGGGGCGAGGTAACCCGGTCCTCCCAGGACATGTCGGGGGACGATGGTCAGGGAAGCCGCGGCGGCGACGCCTGTCCGGATGAATTGACGGCGGGATATCCGTTGAGAGTTAGGCATGAGATGATCCTCTCCAGGGGACATTGGCGGACATTATATTATCATTTTCCGGAAGATACTGAAAAGAAGCCGGCCTAAAAGGACGAATGAGTGAATTCCGGCCCGTCCCCCTATCTTGTTTGGCCGTCCGGGGAACTTTATCGCCGGGCCCTCCGTCTTTAGGGATGACGGATGGAGGTTTACATGAAAAAAACGATCGTTTTCCTCGTGCTTTGCGTGGTTTTAGCCGGGGCGGTGTCCGCTTTCGAGACGACGAAGACCCTGAACCTCGCGGCCCAGAGCATTCTGCGCCTCGACATCAGGGCGGGCGCCGGCTCGCTGACGGTTACGGGCCGCGAAGGTTTGGCCGCGATCGAAGTCAGGGCCGAGGTCGTCGCCCCGGACGTCCGGGACAAGGACATGGAGGAATATATCCGCGACCGCGTCGAACTGACCCTGGAAAAAAGGGGCGACATCGCGGTCCTGGTCGGCCGCATCCGTGACAACCACCGGCTGTTCGACTTCGGTGAAAACGCCAGGATCGACCTGACCGTCACGGTCCCGAAAACCATGGCCCTCGATATTGACGATGGCTCGGGCGACATGGTCGTAGAGGACCTGGCCGCCGCCGTCCGGATCGAGGACGGCTCGGGTTCGATCCGCGTCGCCCGGGTAGCCGGCAATGTCCGGATCGACGACGGTTCCGGAGAGGTGGAGGTCGAGCGCGTCGAAGGAAACCTGGAGATCGACGATGGCTCCGGCGGAGTAGAAGTCAGCGATGTGACGGGCGACGTCACGATCGATGACGGGTCGGGCGAGGTCCTGGTCCGCCGGGTCGGTGGGACCGTGTCCGTGGACGACGGTTCGGGAGGGATCGACATCGAGGATGTGGAGAAGGATGTCCGCCTTATCAACACGGGGAGCGGCGGCGTCGACGTCTCGGGGGTCAAAGGGCGGGTCATCCGCTCCCTGTAGTCCCCCCCTTTTTTTAAGCGAGTTCTGAATCCCCCGCCCCTGTCGTTTCCGAAAACAGGCCGCCCGTATTGAGGCTGAGGGGGTCGTCGGAGGGAGCATAAAGCGGGGATTTAGCCAGGCCGGGCCGGATACGCGGGGACCTTTCATCGAATCCGGCCCTGGATGGCGTTACTACGGGGAGCAGTAAATACTTTGCATAATCCTTGCTGCTCCACGAGTACTAGCCGGGCTATATAGAAATCTGAAGACATCTATTTTCTGCCCGGCTTAGTAAGAATCACCGCAGCGAACGAAGATGACCCCTGAGGCCTCCCGGCGGCGCGGGATCAGAACAGCCCGGTCACCTTGCCGGTCGCGAGGTCGATGTCGACGTCATAGAACGCCGGCCGTGTCGGCAGGCCGGGCATGGTCCGCATGTCTCCGCACAGCGGGTAAAGGAACCCTGCGCCCACGCTGGCCTTGATGTTGCGGACGGGAAGCCGGTAACCCGTGGGGACGCCTTTCCAGGCCGGGTTGTGGCTCAAGCTGAGATGGGTCTTGGCCATGCAGATGGGCAACCGGGCGTAGCCGAGTCTCGTGTAGAGCTCGATTTTGGCCTCGGCCGCCGGTTCATAGTCGACACCCGAAGCTCCATAGATCCGGGTGGCGATCGTCTCGATCTTCTTTTTGATGTCCCATTCGAGGGGATAAAGAAACCGGAAATTCCCCGCCTTCCGGCAGGCCGCCATGACAGCCTTGGCCAAGTCGACCGCTCCGGCGCCGCCTTCCGCCCAGTGATCGCTCATCACGGCATCTTCGGCACCTGCTTCGACGGCCGCCTTCCGGACGAGGTCGATCTCCGTGTCCGTATCGGAGGTGAACCGGTTGACGGCCACGACGGCCGGGACGCCGAAGAGAAGGGCGTTGCGGACGTGGGCGGCCAGGTTGGGCAGGCCCTTGGCCAGGAGTTCGATGTTCTCGTCCGTGTATTCGGGGGCGAAAGGCCTCCCGGCCAGGACCTTGGGCCCGCCGCCGTGCATCTTGAGGGCCCGGATGGTGGCCACGATGACGACGCAGTCCGGGACGAGGCCGCTTGTCCGGCATTTGATGTTCATGAACTTTTCCATGCCGCAGTCGGCCCCGAAACCCGATTCCGTGATGACGTAGCCGTCCTCGCCCACGAGGCGCAGGGCGATCTGGTCGGCGATGACCGACGAGTTGCCGTGGGCGATGTTGGCGAAGGGACCGGCATGGACGATGGCCGGCGTGTTCTCGAGCGTCTGCATGAGGTTGGGCATGAGCGCGTCCTTCATAAGGACGGCCAGCGCCCCGGCTACCCCCAGGTCCTCGGCGGTGACGGCTTCGCCCGACCGGCTCGTGCCGATGACGATCCGTCCCAGGCGTTCGCGCATGTCGGCCATGCCCGTGGTCAGGGCCAGGATGGCCATGATCTCTGACGCGACGGAGATGTCGTAGCCCGTCTCCCTGGCTAACCCCAGCTCCTCCGGGCCGAGCCCGATCTTGATCCTCCGGAGGAAACGATCGTTGACGTCGATGACGCGGTTCCAGGTGATGCTGGCCGGGTCGATGTCGAGCCGAAAGACACGGCGTTTCTCCTCGGGGGTGAGCGTGGCTGGGTCGGCCTTGTCGATACCGAGTTTTCTGAGGCGCCGGACCATGGTCGGAGAGAACCGCCGCCGGCCCTGCTTGTCGGCCGGGCAGAAGGCGCCGAACAGCTTTTCGTCGTCCTGGTAATACTCGTGGAGGATGCGGGCATCGATGGCCGCCGCGAGCAGGTCGTGGGCCACCGTCACGGCATGGATGTCGCCGGTCAGATGGAGGTTGAAATCCTCCATGGGCACGATCTGTGAATAGCCCCCGCCCGCGGCCCCGCCCTTGATGCCGAAGGTCGGCCCCATGCTGGGCTGGCGGACGACGGTGACGACCTTTTTCCCGAGGTGGGCGCCGAGGGCCTGGCTGAGCCCGACCGTGGTCGTCGTCTTGCCTTCCCCGAGCGGCGTCGGTGTGATGGCGGCCACGTCCACGTAACGGCCCAGGGGCCGGTCCTTGAGCCGGTCGAGGACGTCGAGATGGATCTTAGCCTTGTACTTGCCGTAGAGGTCGAGGTCGTCCTCGCCGAGGCCGAGTCCGGCGGCCACCTTGACGATGGGCAGGAGCTCGGTGGCCTGGGCGATGTCGATGTTGCTCGGGACGGGTTTCGCGCGTTTGACGGACATATGAAATGACTCCTTGTTCCGGAGATTATTATGGATGCTGACTGCTTGTCGTTGACGGACGACGCGGCCCGCAGTTCTGACTCATCATCGCCGAGCTTCTAGCGTAACGATTTGGCCCGGAGAAAACAAGGATCGGGCCTACCGGCTACATGCTGATCGAGATGCCCCGCCCGCCGTTGCCGAACCGGGGGTTGACGACATTGCTCCGGGTCGAGCCGAAGGTGAAGTTCAAGCCGACGGAAAAGGAGTATTGATAGCCCGTGGCCAGCTGTCTCTGGCGGAGGAGGACCTCTTCATAGGACGCCCCGCCGCGGGGGAGCGAGAGCAGGTCGCGGATCTTGGCGTAGCTGCCTCCGACCTCGAAGCTCAGACCCCGCCAGATCCGGAACGAGACTTCGCCCCCGAGCTCGATCCGGTTCTTGCTGAAGTCGTGAAAGTAGTTCGATCCTTCGAGATTCAGACTGATCATCCCCCAGGGCCGCTTGACCTCGTAGGCGAAGGACAGGGATTCCTGGAGAAGGCTCTCGGCGGTCTTGAAGTAGACCGTCTCCTCGTTGTACCGGGCGCGCGTGTAGCCGATCCGATAGAGGACGCGGAACTGCTTTTTAGTCGATTCGGAGTAGGGGAAGAAGTTGAATTCGACGGCCGGAGCGGCGCTGACGCCGACCTTGAGGTTCGAGTAGGTCGAGGACTGGATGCTGAGGAAGGCGCCGGCCGACCAGTGCTGGGACAAGCTCTTGACGATGAGGCCGGAGAAGCCGTAAGCGTTGGACGAGCTCTCGTAGATGTCGTCGCCGAAGTCGAAACGCATCTTCTGGATGTTGCCGTAGACCGACGTCCGGATCTTGAGCTCAGGCGTCACCCGGCTGGCCGATAAGGAGCCGTAGTACATCGCGTCCCTATACTGCGTTTCCCCCATAAGAAAGGAGTTGGCGCTGAGGTTGAAGACCCAGAAGTCCCACTTGTCGACGACGGCCGTCGGTTTGACCAGGTCTTGGAAATTGACCGAGACGAACTTCGCGGCCGGGGTCTTGGCGACGTAGCGCATGAGGCCGAGTTTGATGAGGCCGGCCAGGCCTTTGCGGACGTCCTCCGGCTTGTCCCCGGGAGCGGGGGTGTGGGTGAGCGTGTTGTTGTCGCCCTGGAACTCCTTGAGCCCGGAAAACCCGAGGGCGAACGTTTCGTTTCCGGGGGGTCCCTGGGGCGTGACCAGGACCCTGACCTGGGCCTCGTCGAGTCCTGCGACGAATTCGACGAAGGGGACCTCAGCCCGGAAAAAGCCGATGTCGGCCCCGGGCCAGTCGAGGAAGACTTTCGGGAGCGCCTGGGGCGGTCCGGCCGGTTTCGCCGGGGGGGTCTGGGCGCCCGACGGAAGGACGGCGAGGACGACGAGCGCGACGAGAAGGGCCGCGGTGGCTGAGATGTGTTTTTTCATGGTCTTCTCCTTGCCGCTCGTGTCCCGCTAGTCGATGTGGATGTTCATGCCCCCGCCGCCGGACGAGCCAAATCGGGGGTTGATGACGTTGGTGTAGATGGAACCGAACGTGAACTGGAAGCCGATCGAAACGAAATAATTGCTGGTCCTGGGCAGTTCGCGGAGACGGAGCAGTTGCTCCTCGAAGGTCGGCTCACGGCCGAGGAGGGAGAGCTGATCATGGATCCAGGAATTCCCCCCGAGGACGAACACGTTCAGGCCCTTGGTGAGGTTCAGGCTGACGATACCGAACAGGGCCAGCTGGTTCTTGTTGAAGTCGTGGAAATAATGGGAGCCGCTGGCGCTAACGCTGACCGTCCCCCATTTTTCGCGGAGGTCGAGGGTCGCCGAAAGGGACTCCCCGAAGAGCGTTTCCCGGGTCTTGCCGTAGATCGTCTCCTCCCGGTACTTGACGGGATTCACGCCCAGCTTGTAGAGGAAGCGGAGCTGTCTTCGCGTCGATTGGGAATAGGGGAAGGCGTTGTATTCCAGGGCTGGCGCGGCGGAAAAGCCGAGGTCAATATTGCTGTAGAGGGAGGATTCGGCTTCAAGATAGAAACCCGCCGACCAATGTTCGCCCAAGCTCTTGACGAAGAGGCCGCTCGCGTCCCAGCTCGACCGGGTTCCGGTGATGACCTCGTCCTCGATGTCGTATTTCCGCTTCGCAGTGTCGACGGAAACTCCCAGCCGGACCTTTGACTTCGGGGTGACCCGATTGGCCGAGAACGAGGCATTGGCCATCCGGCTCATGTAGGTGCTCTCGCCCGAGAAATAGCCGCTCCCGGTCAGGCTGAAGACCCAGGAATCCCAGCGGTCGCGCCCGGGGCCGGCCTTGTCGGGCGGGAGATAATCGACGCTGATCCGCCGCGAAATAGGCGTCTTCCCGACGTAGCTCATGAGGCCCATCTTCAGGGCCTTGACCAGGCCGCGGCGGATGTCGTCCGAGGTGTCGGTCGTCGACGAGAAATATTTCTGGATGTCGTTCGTGCCCTTGAGATCGTTCTGGCCCATGAAGTTCAGGGTGTATTCGCGTCCGCCGCCTCCCGTCGTCTGAGTCGTGACCAGGATGTGGACCTGGGCTTCGAGGCGGTCCCGGACGTAGTTGACGAAGGTGATCTCGGTCTTGATGTACTCGATGTCACAGCCGCCGCAGTCGAGATAAACTTTGACCGCGGTCTTTTTCAGCTCGTCGATGCCGGGCTGGCCTTCCTGGGCGGCGGGCAAAGCCGAAAGGCAAAGGGCCAAGGCGAGAAGGACTCCTAAGGTTTTTTGCATGCGCTCACTCCTTTGGGGCTCGTCCCGGCCCACGAGGATTCTTTCCCAATTCCTAGAGATACAGCAATTCTCATGCCATAAAAAAACGGTCCATCAGGGCGGGCCGGACCCAGGCGCCATATGTATATACGTCGGGACGTAATAAATGCTTACACGCCACCCTAAATAAACGGGCTTCCTTTCCCGGTTACAAATCCGGGAAGAAGCTAAGATCCATTAAACTAAACAACGCGAGGGACGGTTTGGATTCAGATTCCGAAGGGGCGGGGGTCTTTAGGGCAAGACCTCGGTCATGTCGCCGCCGTCGGGATCGGCGAGAGAGCCCTTGGGGAAGAGCGAGAAATGCCCCTCCCGGATGCTGACCGTCTGGCGGGAATCTTAAAAAATATCGGTCTTGACGAACCCGGAAAGAGAGATACCGAAGACGGGCTGGCTTTTTTAGGCCTGGGCCGTGAGGGGATGTCAAAGATGTGCTAAAATCCCCCTGATTTCCGGAAACGTTTGAAACGGGAGAACCTTATGAGAATCGCCAGGAAAGCACTCCTCGGTCTCCTCGTCCTGTCGCTTTGTCCCGGCCTCTTCGGCCAGCGCCGTGATTTCCGGCTGGGGGAGGAGGATTTCCTCCTCAACGGCAAGCCGTTCCGGATCATGGCCGGCGAGATCCATTTTCAGCGCATCCCGCGGGAATATTGGGCCGACCGGCTCCTCAAGATCAAGGCCGCCGGCCTTAATACGGTCGGGACGTACGTCTTCTGGAACGCCCTCGAGCCCGAGCCGGGCCAATGGGATTTCTCCGGGGGGAACGACTTGGCCGCCTTCATCCGGACCGCCCAACGGCTCGGCCTCTGGGTCATCGTCCGGCCCGGGCCCTACGCCTGCGCCGAGTGGGATTTCGGCGGCCTGCCCATCTGGCTCCTGCGGACGCCGGACATCAAGGTCCGCTGCTCCGACCCCCGCTACCTCGCCGCGTGCGAGTCGTACATCCTGAAGATCGCCGAGGTCATCCGCGACCTCCAGGTCCATCGCGGCGGGCCGGTCCTGATGGTCCAGGTCGAGAACGAATACGGCAGCTTCGGCAACGACCGGGAGTATATGCTCGCCCTCCAGGGATTCTGGGACAAGGCCGGGATCGAAATCCCTCTGTTCACGGCCGACGGCGCGACGCCCTACATGCTCGAGGCCGGAACCCTGCCAGGCGCGGCCATCGGCCTCGACCCTGGGACGAACGAGAAGGATTTCGCCGAAGCGGCCCGGCTCGAGCGCGGCGTACCCGTCTTCTGCAGCGAGCTCTATCCGGGCTGGCTGACCCACTGGGGCGAGGAATGGGCCCGAGTCAAGACCGAGGACGTTCTGGCTGACCTCCGTTGGCTCCTCGACCACGGAAAATCCTTCAGCCTCTACATGTTCCACGGTGGGACGAACTTCGGCTTCTGGGCCGGCGCCAACTTCAGCGACAAGTACGAGCCCGACGTGACGAGCTACGACTACGACGCGCCCTTGAACGAAATGGGGCAGCCGACGCCCAAGTATTTCGCGATCCGCGATCTTCTCCTGCGCTACCGGCCGAAAGGGACGGAACTCCCGGAGCTTCCCCGGCCGGTTCCGGTGATCGAGATCCCGTCGATTCCCTTCGACGAAAGCGCCTCGCTTTTCGACAACCTCCCGCCGTCCGTCCGCAGTCCCCAGCCCGGGCCCATGGAATCCTACGGCCAGAATCACGGCTTTATCCTCTACCGGACGAAACTCCTCGGCCATCGGGGCGGCAAGCTGACGGTCGCGGACGTCCACGACTACGCCAGCGTCCACGTGGACGGGAAGTTCCTTGGGACGATCGACCGGACAAAAAAAGAGACGGCCATCGACATCCCCAAGGCCGAGCCGGCCAACGAGACGCTCGACATCCTGGTCGAGGGGATGGGCCGGATCAACTTCGGTCCCCGCCTCATCGACCGCAAGGGCATCACCGAACGGGTGACCCTGAACAACATGACGCTGATGACCTGGGACGTTTACGGCCTGCCCATGGACGAAGACGACTTGCGCCTGTTAAAGTTCGGCGGGAGGCCGGCCGACCGGCCGGCCAACTTCTTCCGTGGCCGCTTCGAGCTCCAGGAGACCGGCGATACCTACCTGGACATGACCGGCTGGAAGAAAGGGGTCGTCTGGGTCAACGGACACAACCTCGGCCGCTACTGGGAGATCGGGCCCCAGAAGCGGCTCTACTGCCCGGCCCCCTTCCTGAAAAGGGGCAGAAACGAGGTCATCGTCTTCGACCTGCACGTCCTCCGGCCGGCTCCCGTCCTAGGCTTCAAGACCCTGGAGTGAGCCCCTGCCATCCTCGGAGGGAGGACGCATGGGATGCCCCCCCTGATGCGCCGGGGAGCGCCGGCCTAGAGCGCCAGACGTAATCCCGTACGGACCGACCGGCCCGGCGCGCCGTATCCCCAGACCTGCTCGTAGCGAGCGTCGAGGATGTTGTCGAGACGGAGGAACAATTCGAGCCGGGAATCGACGGCCGTCGAAAGGACGGCGTCGAGAAGGACATAGCCGGGAAGCCCGACCGTCTGATAGGGATACGCGCTGAAGTCCCGGTCGAGCCGGCGTCCGACGTAGAGGGCCGTCATCGTCAGGTCGAACCGGCCGGCGAGGCGCGCGCCGATGTCGGCGGAGAACTTGTCGCGGGGCCGCCTGAGGAGGTCCGTCCCGGCGTCCTCGTCCCTGGCCGTGAGCCGGGTGTAGGAGGCCCCCAGACGGACTCCGCCGCCAAGCCGTGTTTTGGCCGAGGCCTCAAGACCTTTCGTCCGGGCCCGGCCGATGTTGATGTAGCCGGCGGCGAAGTCGAAGTCGACGAGGTCCCGAAAGACGTTCTCGAACCAGGTCAGCCCGAATATGAAACGCTCCTTCACGAAGCTCTGCTCGAACCCCGCGTCCCAGCCCGAGGCTCGTTCCGGCCGCAGGGCCGGGTTGCCTACCGGCCCCCAGGAAGTCTCCGGCGCGAAAAGCTGGTAAAGGGAGGGCGACTTGAAGCCGGTGCCGAAAGAGGCCTTGAGTTTCGTTCCCGTCGTGGCGACGAGATACGCCGGAGCGACGCGGAACGTCACCGCACCACCGGCCCGGCTGTGGCGGTCGGCCCGGACTCCGACCGTGACGAAAAACCGCTCGCCGCGTTCCCAGCGATCGAGAACATAGACGCCGGCCGACCCGGCCCGGACGGACGGGAAGCGGGATTCGACGGTCCCCCAAGCGCTTTCCGAGACGTAATCGGAACGCCCTCTTTCTTGCTCGAGCTCGAGGCCGGCCGTGAGTGTGTGCGCCGGATGGAGAAAAAAATTGTTCTGCCAGTCGACCTTTAAAATATCGCTCCGATAAAGACCCTCGTCCCGGTCCTGGGGATGAGCGTCGTCGACCGGGTTCCTGTTCTCCCGCTTGGCGCCCAGCCAGGACACGGACAGGGCCTGCTCCCGGCGGCCGCTCGCGGCCAGGCCGCGATACTGTCCACGGACAAGAAGGGTCCCGTAATCCTGGCGGCTGTTCGGGTCGTCCCCTCCGGGCCCGCCGAAGTTGTCGAGCTCGGTCCGGGCCTCCACGGCCTTGACCGTCAAAGTCAGACTCTTTGTCGGCCGGGGAGCGTAGCCGAACCGGGCGGCGAGGGAGAGGTTGCGATAACCGTCCTTTTCGACGTTGCCCGGATAGGCGGACGAGGCCGCGGATATGCCCGCGGTCCGTTCGTGGAAAAGGGAGAGCGAGTAGTCCGTCTTCCGGCCCGAACCCGAGAGCCCGAGGTCGGAGGTGAGCGTTTGGAGCGTGCCGGCCGACGAGGCGAGGGTCAGGCGGGGCTTGCCGCGGCCGACCCGGGTGATGATGTTGACGACACCGCCGAGCGCGTCCGAACCGTAGAGGAGACCCTGGGGACCGCGGAGGATCTCGACCCGGTCGACCTGGCTGAGGGACAAATGGGCCAGGTCGTACGAGCGAGAGGGGTTGATCGGGTCGTTGAGCTCGAGGCCGTCGAGAAGGAATAACGTATGCTCGCTCCCCGCCCCGCGGATCGAGACGGACGCCGTGGCGCCCGGGCCGCCGTTCCGGAGGGTCGAGAGGCCGAGGACATCCTCCAGAGCTTCGAGGACATAGGCCTTGTGGCTGCGGGCCAGCTCCTCGCCCGTTATGACCGTCAGGGAGCTTCCGACCTTCTTCTCCGGCGTCTCCAGGCGCGTGGCCGTGACGACGATGTCGCGCCGCAGGGCCGAGCCGGTTTTATCCTGGGGGTCGTCGGCGCGAAGGCCGACAGGGATGAGCGCGAGCAGGCCGGCGAGGGCGAGCGTTCGTCTGTCCATGGAAGGAGCTCCGCAGCCGCCCCCGCCGCTTTGAGTTTCCCGGCTTCCGCCCGAAGACCGGTCGACCCTGGCTTACGGAAGGTCTCCTGACTCCCGGATCGCTCTCCTCCCAAGCCTTCCAGCCTCGCGGCCGTGGCGTCTCTTGGGATTCGTCCCCGGTTACAGTAGCGGGGGCTGTGTCCGCATCCGACGGACTTCCCTTCGAATAAGCCGTGAGAATTTTAATATAAAAAAAGGATGGGGTCAAACCTATTTTCTGCGAGCGTCTAGAGGGCGAAGTCTGCAAAGCGGCGGGGGTCGTTCGAGATGGGCTCGAATCTCAGAAGGGGTCAAACCTACCTTTTTCACTTTTCTGACGTCCGTCGCCAACTTAACATGCATCCAACATGAAAGTGAAAAAGGTAGGTTTGACCCCTTCTTGAACATGAAGTACGACCGGCACAGTGAAAGTGTTGCATTCGGACCGGGGCGGGCGGAAAAAAACGAGGGGCTATTTTTCTAAGTTTTCCGAATTCCCCTTGATGACTGTTTTTAATTATACCACAAAGCTGCGAGGAAAGCAATGGATTTTTTAGATCTTTTTAAAAATACTGTGATGGCCGAATTCACGACCGATTTTTACCTTTAAAACCACCCTATATTGCGGTTTTTACAGAAATGACCAGGCAGGGGCCATCATTTTGAGATTTCCCCTGAAAAATTGTATAGTGAGAACCCCTTAAGGAGGGATTTAAAGGCCATTTATCGAGGAGAAAGGCATGAAAAACGAGGATTTTCGGCTTGTCGGGCACCAATTCGTGGACTGGATTGCCGATTATTTCAAGAATGTCGAGAAATTCCCCGTCCTTTCCCCTCTCGAGCCGGGCGACGTCAAGAAAAATATCTCCGCCGTCCCACCCGCCAGGGGCGAGGCCATGGAGGGGATCTTCCGGGATTTCGAAAGGGTTCTCCTGCCCGGTATCAGCCACTGGCAGCACCCGGGCTGGTTTGCCTACTTCCCAGCCAACAACAGCCCCGCTTCGGTCCTGGGGGAATTCCTCACCGCCGGCCTCGGCGCCCAGTGCATGGTCTGGCAGACCTCTCCGGCGGCGGCCGAGCTGGAGGAAGTCGTCCTCGATTGGCTGCGGCAGATGACCGGGCTTCCTGAGAACTTCTCCGGCGTCATCCAGGACACGGCCTCGACGGCCACCCTGTGCGCCCTTCTTTCGGCGAGGGAGAGGTCGACCGGCTTCGCCTCGAACGAGGCCGGCCTCCAGGCTCCCCTGACCGTCTACGCGTCCGAGGAGGCCCATTCGAGCGTCGACAAGGGCGTCAAGATCGCCGGATTCGGGAGTAAGAACTTCCGCCGTCTCCCGACGGACGAGCGGTTCGCCCTTATCCCGGAGAAGCTCGAGGAGGCCATGACCAGGGACCGGGACGCCGGGTTCGTCCCGGCCTGCGTCGTAGCTACGGTCGGCACGACGTCGTCGGGGGCCATCGACCCCTTGAGGGCGGTCGGCGAGATCTGCAGGAAGCACGGCACCTGGTTCCACGTCGATGCGGCCTGGGCCGGGACGGCCGCCCTGCTTCCCGAAAAACGCTGGATCCTCGACGGGGTCGAACTGGCCGATTCCTTCGTCTTCAACCCCCACAAGTGGATGGTGACCAACTTCGACTGCTCGGCCTATTTCGTCAAGGACCCGGCGACGCTCGTCCGGACCTTCGAGATCCATCCCGAGTACCTCAAGACCGGCGTCGATGCCAAAGTCAAGAATTACCGGGACTGGGGCATCCAGCTGGGCCGGCGTTTCCGGGCCCTCAAGCTCTGGTTCGTCATCCGCTCCTACGGCGTCGAAGGGCTCCAGGCCATGGTCCGCGAGCACCTCCGCCTGGCGGCGCTCGTCAAGGACTGGGTTGAGGGAGACGGCCGCTTCGAGCTCCTGGCCCCGGTTGACCTGGGCCTCGTCTGCTTCCGCCTCGACGACGGCCGGGAGGAAAGCGGGCTCAACGAGCTCAACCGCAGGCTGCTCGAGCGGGTCAACGCCTCGGGACGCGTCTTCCTGACCCACACGACGCTCCGGGGGAAATACACCATCCGGCTGGTCGTGGGGCAGAGGACGACCGAGGAGCGCCACGTCCGGGGCGCCTGGGATATCATCTCCGCCGCGGCCGGGGACGTCCTGAAGACCTGAACGCCCGGCCTATTCCGGCTTGAGGGCGGAGCTGAAGGCAGTTCCGGACGGCGGCGGGAGCGAGCCGTGCTCTATCGCGCCGGGCGGCCCTTTTTCCGGATCCAGCCCGTCCGGATCCGCGATTTCCGGTCCCGGGTCGTGTAAGGCTTGAGATCGAAAACCGGCGTCCCGTCGACGAGGTCGAGGCCGGAAACCTCGAGGATCCGGCCGTTTCTTCCGAGCAGTTTGACGACGGTCAGGCCCAGGGGATTGGGGCGATGCGGCGACCGGGTCGAGAAAATTCCCCGCGGTCTGGACTCGCCCGGCGGGACCGTCTTGAGCTTGAATCCCGTGGAGCGGTGGAAATGGAAGAGGACGATGAGATGGGAGAATCCTTCGAGGTCGTCGAGGCCGTCGGCGAATTCGGGGAAGACCTCGATCTGGCCGGCGACGCGTTCGAGGAAGCGGGGCGGGGCGAAGGCCGGAGGCGGCAGGTCGGCCGGCTCCTTGAAACGCGACCTGACGACTCCCACCGGCCGGAGCCGGACGGCTCCCGTCAACCGTTGACGTACGTCAGCCATTTCTCATAGCGGGGGGAGCGGCCGGACACGGCTTCCTTGTAAGCCCCGACCATCTTCAGCGCGATCGGCCCCGGCACGCCCTTCCCGACGGTGTGCTTTATTCTCGGGCCGGCCGGGTCGGACCCGTCCGTGACGGAGATGATGGGGATGACCTCGACGGCCGTCCCACAGAAAAAGACCTCGTCGGCCCCGAAGAGGTCCTCCTTGGTGATGGGCCGGACGACCGTTTTGAACCCAAGGTCGCGGGCGATCTCGAGGAGGCTCGTCCGGGTGATCCCTTCGAGGACGGACTCCTTCCGGTCGTTGGTCACGAGCGTTCCGTTCTTGACGATGAAGATATTCTGGCCGGGACCCTCGGCGACGCGGCCCTCTAAGTTCAGGAAGACGGCCTCGTCGAAGCCCTCCTCGCGGGCCTCGAGGCCGCAGATCGTCGACTGGACGTAGACGCCGCCGAGCTTGGCAGACATGTTGAACTGGGTGTGGTGGACACGGCGCCAGGGGACGATGTAGGTGTTGATGCCGGCGCCGGCCTTCTCGCCGAGGTAGGCCCCCCACTCCCAGGCGCTGATGGCCAGTTCCACCGGACAGGCCTTGGGCACGAGCCCGAGGTTGCCGTAGGAGAAGAAGAGCAGGGGTCGGATGTAACAGCTCTCGAGATTGTTCGCTCGGACGGTCAGCTTGATGAAATCGGTGATCTCGTCCTTGTTGAAGGGAGGCTTCATCTTGACCACGCCCGCCGACAGGAAGAGCCGGTCGACGTGCTCCGGCAGGCGGAAAATGGCGGGCCCCCGCGCCGTGTTGTAGGCCCGGATACCCTCGAAGGTAGACGTTCCGTAATGGAGGGCGTGGATCATGGGGTGGAGACCCGCCTCGGACCAGTCGCGGAGCTTCCCCATGTACCAGTATTTCTCGGCCCTGGGAAAATGGGTGTTAAGAAACACGGATGACTCCTTTATGCACTAGGGGAGGATGGATTGCGGGAATTATCAGGCATGGAGAACCGGTCATTCCGGAGAAAGCTAGTTCGTGCTTGGTGAAGACACTACCTCGCTAAAAATCCATGCTATCACAGCCGAACGGCCCGAGTAAAGCTAGCCGTGGGCCCGGGCGAAGTACGTTTTTCCCCCGTGGACGGCCTCCCGGACTTTCCGCCGGCCGCGGAGTGAGGAAAGGGCCTTGAGGACCTCGTCCCGGTGACGGCCCAAGGAGAGAGAAATATCCTCGGCGGTCATGGGCCTGCGCCCGACCGCGGTCAGGAGGGCCGTTTCGAAGTCGCCGGCGGCCGGCGCCTGTTTCCGCTTTTCGAACGTGGCGATGATTTCCGCTCGGGGGCCGAGGGCATCGCGGATCTTTCCCATCGCTCCGGGGCTCAACGGCTTCGCTTTGAGGTCGGCGGGCGGCCGGACGACCGTGTTCAGCTGGATGCGCTCCGGGCGGATCCTGTCCGCGGCCGCTCTGAGGGCTTCGATGTGGGCCGGGGAATCGTTGACGCCCCTGATGAGCATGACTTCCAGCCAGATCTCGCCCCGGAATCCCTCACGGAAGCGGGCCAGGCCGTCGATGATCTTTTCGGGATCGAGGGCCCTGTTGGGCCGGTTGACGCGGCGGAACAAGTTCCCGGGAATGGCGTCGAGCGAGGGTACGACGATGTCGGCGGCGGCGAGGTCCCGCCGCACCTCTTCCCGGGTGAGCAGGGTCCCGTTGGTCAGGACGACGACGGGGATCCGGGTCATCTTTTTGATGGCCCGGATCAGGCGGCCGATGTCCCGGTTGAGGGTCGGCTCGCCCGAGCCGGAAAAGGTGATGACGTCGATCCTCTGACCCGAATCCAGAGCCTCCTTGACCTGGGACAGAATTTCCTGCGGGCGAAACCAGCTGCCGCGGCGGACGGAGGTCTTCCGCGTCGACCCGAGTTGGCAGTAGGTGCAGTCCAGGGTGCAGGTCTTGAAGGGGATGATGTCCACGCCCAGAGAAAAGCCCAGGCGCCGCGACGGCACGGGGCCGTAGACATAGCGGCGGCCGCCCATCAGGCCTTGCCCTTGTAGACCTCGATGAACTTCCGGAGGGACCGGTCGTAGGTCTTCTCCACGGCATCGGGGAACAGGCAGGCCGGTAGCTCCCGGAGGCTCCAGTGATAGGCCAGGCAATCGCAGCAGAGCCCCTTCCGGTTGCAGGGCTCCCAGCTGCAGTTGCACCGGGCCTTGTTATTAGCGCTTTTACACTCGCTCATTCGCCGCTCTCTTATATAAGGAGTATATCTCCTTTTATTATAGGATTTCCCAGCCCATAAAGAAACCGCCCCCGCACGAAAGCCGTGGCCGCCCCTTAACGGGGCCGAAGGATAGCCGGCGCCAGTCCACGATGCGCAAGGGCGATGCTTGGCGGAGGCGCGATACTGGTATCCATTCGGATGGTCGGCCTTGACGCCACCCGGGCTGTGACGGGGACCATCCAGAGCCCCCGTACTAAAGGGGGGACATGTCCTAAAGGCCCGCTAAAGGCCCTTTAGGGCGTGTCCCCGATCTTCACCCAAGACTCACTTACTACGGGGAGCAGTAAATACTTTGCATAATCCTTGCTGCTCCACGAGTACTAGCCGGGCTATATAGAAATCTGAAGACATCTATTTTCTGCCCGGCTTAGTAAGATATTTACCAGAAGTGCTCCTCCGAGTTACTCCGTCGCACTTCTGCCGGTCGCTTCTCAGAATTCGCTCCCCGCCGGCCGGGACTGGTTCCCGGGGGCCGGGGGATGTGGGTGGTCCCCGTCACAGCCAACATGGGTGGCGTCTTGCGTCCGACAAAGTGATATGCAATGAGCTCCAAGGCGGGCCCCTCGGCCCCATTGTTCAGGCCGTGGATTTCGTGTATTATAGCCGTCTTCAAGAGGTTAGTGAGGAGTCCCATGGCGCGATACACCGACCGGGAGGCCGAGGCCGGCCTGAAGACGAAACTTCCGGCCCTCGAGACCTTCCCCAACCAGTTCCCGGACTACGAGATCGCCATCGAGTTCCCGGAATTCACTTCGGTCTGCCCCAAGACGGGCTTGCCCGACTTCGGGACGATTTTCCTGCGCTACGTCCCTGCCGGGGAGGTCCTCGAGCTCAAGTCCCTGAAGGAGTATTTCCTGGCCTACCGCAACCTGGGCATTTTTTACGAGAACGTGGTCAACCGCGTCCTCGAGGACATCGTCCGGGCCTGCCGTCCGTCGAGCGCCGTCGTCAGGGGCGAGTTCAACCCGCGGGGCGGACTCCGGTCGGTCGTCGAAGCCCGTTACCCCCGCCCCCGGAAGCGGCGGCGCTGAGGACTCTCCCGCCGTCCACGCGCCCGAGCTCGACCTCCGAGGAAAATCCGGCATGACCGCTTCATCGAACGGTTCGCGGATGGGCCGGACCGACCTGCTGATTATCCTGACGGTCATCCTCTGGGCCGTTAACGTCTCGGTGATCAAGATCGGCTTGCGGTCGTTTTCTCCCCACGCGTTCAACGCCATCCGGCTGTCCCTGGCCTCGCTCGCCTATCTCGTCGTCCTCGCCGCGAGCCCGGGGAAGTTTTCGCTCGGGCGGAAGGGGGATGGGTGGAAGGCGGCCGGGCTGGGGCTCCTGGGGATCACGGGCTACCAGATCGTCTTCATCCAGGGCATCGCCCGCATGAACGCGTCCACGGCCTCCGTCGTCATGGGGACGAGCCCCATCTTCATCGCCCTCCTGGCCACCGCCATCGGGAAAGAGCGGATCTCTCCCGCCGGCTGGCTCGGCATCGGGTTTTCCTTCGCCGGGTTCCTCCTCGTCGTCTCCGGCGAGAGCGGCGGCTCTGTCTTCACTGGAGAAGCCATGCGCGGGGCCGTCCTGATCCTGCTGGCCAACGCGTTTTGGGCCGCCTATACGGTTTTTTCGAAACCGGTCCTCGAGCGGAATTCGTCATTCCGGCTGGCCGCCGTGGGCACGGTCGCCGGGACCTTCGTCTATCTGCCGTTCGCCGCCAGGGACCTAGCCGCGGTCGAATGGACCCGCATTCCCTGGCAGGGCTGGGGGGCCATCCTCTACGCAGGCCTCGTGGCCATCTTCCTCTGCTTCGTCTTCTGGTACCAGTCGGTCCAAGCGGTCGGGAGCGCCAAGACGGGCGTCTACGGCAACCTGACCTCCGTCCTAGCCATCTTTTTCGCGGGGATAGTCCTCGGCGAGCGGCTGACCGGAGTCCAGGCCATCGGCGCGGCCATCACCCTGGCCGGCGTTTACCTGACGAGGTCCGGGTACCGCTTCTTCGAACGGAAGGCCGCCCGACGCGCTCCGGATGCCGCCCCGCAGGGCTAGCGAAGCCCGTAGACCTTGTGGAGTTGGACGGACAGACGGATCCCGGTGAGGCCCGACCGGCCGGCGTCTTGGAGGATCATCAGCGCTTTCTTCCGGCTCCAGGCAGTGTTCGACTGGGGTTGGAGGATGAGGGGGGTGACCGGGGGGAATATCGCCCTCATGGTCCTGACCGTGTCGAGCGTGAGCGTCCGGCATACGACCAGTTTGACCTCCCGCGCCCGCTTCAGGAATCCGGGGTGGAAGTCGTAATCCGGCGGCTTGGGCGACACCGTGATCCAGTCCGCCCCCGGCTCGGGCGGGAACGTCCCGTTCGTTTCGACCTGGACCTTGAGGCCATCTTCATGGAGCCGCCGCACGAGCGGGCCGACGTTCTGGGCCAGGGGCTCGCCCCCGGTCAGACAAACCCATTCCGCGGGGCTGCCGAGGCGGAGCCGGAGAACTTCTCCTGCGATTTTTTCGACCGGCGTTTCCCGGCCGCCGCGCCAGGCCTTCTTCGTGTCGCAGAAGTCGCAACGGCGGTTGCAGCCGGAGAGACGGACGAAGATCGTGGGCTCACCCTGGCGCAGGCCTTCGCCCTGGACCGAGGCGAAGATCTCAGTCGTCTTCAGCGTAGGTGGCCGACGCATCCTCGGATTCCCAGACCGTCACCGACTTGACCGGGTAGGTTTTCATGAGCTCGCCGTAGAGATGGCGGGCGATGTTCTCCGCCGACGGATTGAAAGGGAAGACCTCGTTGAGGAGGGCGTGGTCGGGAAGCGTCGCGGTCAGAACCCTCTTGACCTCGGTGAAGTCGAACCCGATGCCGGTTCGGTCGAGTTCGCGGACGGCGATCTCGACCTCGACCTGGAACGTGTGGCCGTGGACCTTTTCGCACTTGCCCTTGTATTCCTTGAGGTAGTGGGCGGCCGAGAACTTGTCCCGGACCTTGAGTGTCCAGCTCATCGTTGACCTTCCTTTCGAAGACGGGCGAGGAGAGGGTCCTCGCGGCCGACGGCCTTCCAAGCCCGGCCGCGGAAGCGGCAGGACGAGCACGTCCCGCAAGGGGCCTCGCATCCGGAGTAGCAGGAGACCGAGTAGGAATAATCGACGCCGAGGGAGAGGCCCTTACGGATGATCGACGCCTTGCTCAGCCCGAGGAGAGGCGCGATGACCCGCGCCTTCGGGCCGCCGAGGGCGGCCTTCGTCCCCTCGCGGATGGCTCTTTCCATAGCCCGGACGAACGCCCTTGTCGTGTCCGGATAGTCGGGGGAGTCGGCGACGTGGAAGCCGCAGACGAGGTCCCGGACGCCGCGCGCTTCGGCCCAGGCGGCGGCCAGGGAGAGGAAGATGCCGTTGCGGAATGGGACGTAGGTCGAGGGGGGGCCGGGCGCCTTTTTCGGCGGCCGCGCCGAGCGGGGGAGAGGGATGGCCGGGTCGGTCAGGGCCGACCCGCCGATCTGCCGTAAATCGACCTTGAGGACGATGTGCGTGATGCCCAACCGGCGGGCGGCCTTGCGGGCGAGGGAGATCTCGACGCGATGCCGCTGGCCGTAGTCGAAAGTCAGGGCTTGGACCCGGTCGTAGCGGGCGAGGGCCCAGGCGAGGGCCGTCGTCGAATCGAGCCCGCCAGAAAATAGGACTGCGCAGGATGTCACCGCGGCTTTCCTCCGTGGACGATAATAAAGGACATTGTTGTGATTTTCAATACGGCCTCAGTAGCTCACGCGCTTCTTTTCATGATAAAGGCTGTGGCGCCAGGGGCGACGCCCGGAGGAGGTCGCTGGATAAAGGGGCCGAGGGGTGTCGTCAGAGCGGCGGGGAGCGGAGTCATCGGAGCGACCAGCAGAATTGTGGCAGAGTGCTCGAGGCCACAATTCTGGTAAATATCTAAAATGAGTGTTTTTTTCGCTGGACTCGTTCCAGAGATTTCCTAGAAGTGCGGCTCCGAGTCGCTCTGCCGCACTTCTATCGGTCGCTACCCAAAGTCCGCTCCCTGCCGCTCCCATCGGATCCGGACCGGGAAGGCGTGAAGAATAAACCCATTCGACTCCCCGGCCTTAAGCCCGGGGGTACGCGACGGGTTAATACTGAGCGTCACCAACCCAGTTTTAAAAAAGGGGTTGGTGGCGGCGAACGTATCACCGCAGCGGACGGAGACGATGCCCGAGGTCCCTCAGCGACCGACAGCGGGAATACCCCGAGCGTTTGTGAGTGGGCTCGCGTCCCGGCCGCGGTTGACACCCCCGGGCCGGGATGGTATATCTTGAATTTCTAAAGATGAGCGAACATCCGGTCGAAAAAGGCATCGCTGGCGTCGTCAGGACCTACGAGCTCCTCGACCGCGTCCGCACGCGTCAGGACCTCGTCATCCGCGACGACCAGTTCGACTACGAACCCCTTCTCGACGCCGCCCGGTACGCCGCCCGGAGGCGGATCTGCCTGAGTCTTCTCGACACCGGGAGGTTCGGCCTGACCGAGCTCGAAGCGCTCGCCCGCGAAGGCGCCCGGGTCCTGACGTCGGACGAGGCCCGGCCGCGGGCCGACGAATGGGAGATCCTGCTCGAGACCTGCCGGACTTCCGGGACTTTTTTGTCGGTGTTCTGGAACGGCCCTCTGCCGTCGGCGGAGGGAACCGGCGGCATCTCACTCCAGACCGTCACGGACCTTCTCGGGCGGGGGATGGATCTCCATGTCTCCAATCGGACGCGGGCCCGCGATGCCGGGATCCTGGCCGAGCTCGCGGCCGGCACCAAGGCCGGACGGGGATATTTTGTGTATTACCATCACGGACCGCTCGTCCCGGAGCTCGCCGGGGCGGCGGGCCGCGGCGCCTGGGTCCATTTTTCGGACAGGAATTCGGCGGACGGAACCTGGGCCGGGCTCGCCGTCGAGATCTCTCGCGCGGCCGCCTCTGCCGGGGCGAGGGCCGCGGTCTATGTCGAGCGCGGCCTGCCGCTCGAACTCCTGGAGAAGCTCTGGATCACGGGCGCCGCGCTCCTCTTCCTGACGCCGCCGAGCGACGACCGCTCCCTGCTCGGGCCCATCGAGAGGAAGGCGGTGAAGAGGAAGCTCCCGCCGCGGGCCTTCCATCTCTCCACGGCTTTTCTTCCCTGATTTGAAAAAACCCGCTCTTCCGCTACAATACGAATCTCATGAACGCTCATGAACTCGGGCAATCGCTGTCGTTGTGGGCCGTCGTCCCGTTCGCGGGGCTTCTCCTGTCCATCGCCCTCCTTCCCCTCCGCGCGCCGCACTTCTGGGAGAACCACAAGAACAAAGCCCTCGTCGCCTTCTTGTGGTCCCTGCCCATAGCGGTCTACTTCCTGTTCCAAGCCCCGCACGAACTCATCCTGTCGATGAAGGACTACTCTTCCTTCCTCCTCCTTCTCACGGCCCTGTTCATCATCTCCGGCGGCATCGTCCTCAAGGGAGACCTCAAGGCGACCCCCGAGGTTAACACGCTGTTCCTGCTCAGCGGCGCCGTCCTGGCCAACTTCATCGGCACGACCGGGGCGAGCATGCTCCTCATCCGTCCTCTCCTCCAGACCAACTCCGAGCGCCGGCACACGATCCACGTCCCGATCTTCTTCATCTTCCTCGTCTCCAACATCGGCGGCCTGCTGACGCCGCTCGGCGACCCGCCGCTCTTCATGGGCTTCATCAAGGGCGTGCCCTTCTTCTGGACCCTCCGGCTTTTCCCGATGTGGGCCGTCATGGTCGGCGGCGTGCTGCTGATGTTCTACCTCTTCGACAGCTATCAGTACCGTAAGGAAGAGTGCCGAGACCTCATCCGGGACCGGCGCCGCGTCGTTCCCCTGCGCATGACCGGGACGATCAACTTCCTCTGGATCGCCGGGGTCATCGCCGGCATGTTCCTGCCCTTCCCGCGCCGCGAAGGCGTCTTCATCCTCATGTCGGTCATGTCCCTGCTGACGACCAGGCGCCAGTGCCGGGTCGACAACAAGTTCAACTATAACCCCATCCTGGAGGTGGCCATCCTCTTCGCCGGCATCTTCATCACGATGGTGCCGGCCCTGCTCCTCCTCAACACCCGGGCGGCGGAGCTCGGCATCGCCAAACCCTGGCAGTTCTTCTGGGCCGCGGGCTCCCTCTCCTCCTTCCTCGACAACACGCCGACCTATCTGGCTTTCTTCTCCCTGGGGCAGGGCCTCGGCCTCAACGGTGACGTGATGGGCATCCCATCGATCTTTCTCAAGGCCATCAGCGCCGGCGCCGTCTTCATGGGCGCGAACTCCTACATCGGCAACGGCCCGAACTTCATGGTCAAGGTCATCGCCGAGGAATACAAGCTGAAGATGCCCTCGTTCTTCGGCTACATGGCCTACTCCTTCGCCATCCTCATCCCGCTCTATATCGTCGTCACGCTCGTCTTTTTCAGGTAAGAATCACCGGGACCCCGCAATGATTTCCGCTCTCGCCGCGCCGCAAGTTCCGTGCTGTTCCTCTTCGTCCGCCGGCCGATCCGGCGGTCTTGAGAAACGGGCACGGCGGGACGGATCGACACTACTAATGGTGCGGGCCGCGTGCCGCCCTACAAAGAAAAGTGGTCGATTGGTGAGAAAAATACTTGACATTTGGTTAGAATGGTCTATAAATGAAAATGAATAACGTGATCACGGCCATCGGAAATTGCGAAGGCATGAGTTGAAAGAAGGTCTAGAGCGATGAAAGTAGCATTGCTTTTCAGTTCGAAAGCGGGGATGGAAGCGACGCTCTCTCATCGCCCCGACGAGCGACGCGACGAGGAGGACGAGCCCCCATCGCCAGTCGACCTGCTCGCGGAATGCGATTCGGACGAAACGATCGCAGCCGTCGGGCGGGTGCTCCAGGAACGGCACCAAGTTGCCTTCATCGAATCCGATGAAAAGGCCTACGCGCGCCTGAAGCGCCAGCGCCCCCATCTCGTCTTCAACATCGCCGAACGCGTCGTCGGCCCGAACCGCGAGTCCCACATCCCGACGATCTGCGAGATGCTGGACATCCCCTACACCGGCTCCGACCCGCTGACCCTCGGCCTCTGCCTCGACAAGTCGCGGGCCAAGGAGATCCTGTCCTACCACAGGATCCCGAACCCGGCCTTCTGGATCGTCGAGTCCGCGGCCGGCATCCCGGCCGGCGTCCGGCTCCCGGCCATCGTCAAACCCCTCTTCGAGGGGTCGAGCAAGGGCATCAAGAACAACTCGCTCGTCCACAGCCTGGGCGACCTCTACGAGCGCGTGGAGGAAGTCATCGCGACCTACAACCAGCCGGTCATCGTCGAGCGCTTCCTCTCCGGCCGCGAGTTCACCGTCGGCGTCCTCGGCAACACCCCGAACCACGAGATCCTGCCCATCGTGGAGATCGACCACGGCCAGCTGCCCTCCGGGGCGGCGCCGATCTATTCCTACGAGGCGAAGTGGATCTGGGACACGCGGGAAAAACCCCTGGATATCTTCAAATGCCCGGCGCCCGTCAGCCCGGTGCTCAAGGCCAAGATCGAGAACTTCGTCACGCGGACCTGCGCCGTGCTCCGCATCCGGGACTGGTGCCGGGTCGACGTCCGGCTCGACGAAAAAGGGGAGCCCAACATCCTCGAGGTCAATCCGCTGCCGGGCATCCTGCCCAACCCCGAGGACAATTCCTGCCTGCCCAAGGCGGCCCGGACGGCCGGGTATTCCTATTCGGACCTGATCCACAAGGTCGTCGATGAGGCCTCGAAACGGTACGGCCTCCGTCCCACGCGCATCCGGCCCGCGGCGAGCGAGCGGCCGGCGGTCCACGCGGATCGTGCATGAACCCTGCCCCTAGCATCGCCATCGTCTTCAACGCCTACGAACCGAGACCGACGGCGACGGGGGAACGTCTGTCCGAAGAGTCCGTGGCCGAGATGGCCCAGCAGACGCACGACGCCGTCCGCACGCTCGGGATCGGCGCGACGCTCGTCCCCCTCCAGAAGAGCCTCCTCAGTTTCCTGGGGCGGATCCGGGAGCTCAACCCGGACGCCCTGATCAACCTCTGCGAGGGGTACTACGGCCGGCCCCAGTGGGAGTCGAACGTCGCCGGCATCTTCGAGCTCCTCGGCCTCGCGTTCACCGGGAGCGCCTCCAAGACGCTGGCCTTCTGCCAGGACAAGTTCAAGGCCAAGGCCGTCTTCCGGGCCGCCGGCCTGCCCTCGGCCCCGGCCCAGCTCATGCTGACGGGGGACGAACCCCTCGAGCTGAAATTCCCGCTCATCGTCAAGCCGAACGCCGAGGACGCCAGCCTGGGCATTTACTCGGACTCGGTCGTCCGCGACGAGGAGTCCTTTCGACGGCAGGTCCGGCGCTGTCTCGAGAATTACAAGCAGCCGGTCCTCGCCGAGGCGTTCATCGATGGCCGGGAGTTCAACGTCTCGGTCATGGAGAACGGCGCGGTGACACCCCTGCCGGTCTCCGAGATCGACTTCTCGGCCATGCCCAAGGACCTGCCGCGCATCCTCGGTTACGAAGCCAAGTGGTTCGAAGACAACCCGCTCTATCAGAAGACGCCCCCGGTTTGCCCGGCGCCCATCGACGAGGAGCTCCGCGCCAAGCTCCAGGGCCTGGCCGCCGCCGCGTTCCGGATCATGGGCTGCCGGGACTACGCCCGCGTGGATTTCAGGATGGACACCAAGGGCCGGCCGTTCATCCTCGAGGTCAACCCCAACCCCGACATCAGCACCAACGCCGGCTACGCCCGGGCCCTCAAGGCGGGCGGGGTCGCCTACGCCTCGTTCTGGGGCAAGATGGTCGACAATGCCATGAAGAGAAGGGTCGTCCATGATCCGACCGATGGAACCGCGAGATAAGGAACCGGTCATCGGCCACGTCCGGGCCACGGGCTTTTTCACGCCCGCCGAGGTCGCCGTGGCCGAGGAGCTCATGGACATCTATCTCGAGGATCCGGAACAAAAGGACTATCGCATCGTCGTCGTCGAGAACGAGGGCAAAGACGCCGTGGGCTACATGACCTGGGGGCCGACGCCCCTCGCCGAGGATGCCTATGACATCTATTGGATGGCCGTTTCGCCGGCCGAGCAGGGCCGGGGCCAGGGCAAGGCGCTCATCAGCTGGGTCGAGGACGAGGTCCGCCGCCGCGACGGACGGATGATCATCATCGAGACCTCGTCGCAGCCGAAGTATCAGGCCACGAGGCAGTTTTATATCGACTTGGACTATAAAGAAGTCGCCCGGATCCCGGACTTTTACCGGGCCGGGGACGACCGCGTCATATACGCGAAATATTTTCGTTGACGAGGAGTGCAGAGGAGATGGACGACTGGCAACGCTTACTCCAGGGCAGTCTTAGGAAACCGGAAGAGATCGCCCAATGTTTTGGACTTGATGTCGAGGAGGTCCGGCGGATCGCCCGTGTGTTCAAGATCCAGATCACGCCGTACTATGCCGGTTTGATCAAGGAGCGCGGCGACGCGATGTGGCGCCAAATGGTGCCCGACCTGGCCGAACTCCGGGAAAACACCGGGGAAGCGGACCCCCTCCATGAGGACGAGGACTCGCCCGTGCCGAGCATCGTCCATCGTTACCCCGACCGCTGCCTCTTCCTGGTGTCGCACAGCTGTGCCTCGTATTGCCGTTTTTGCACGCGCAAGAGGAAGGTCGGAGACCCGTCGAAGATCCACCCCCGGTACATCGAGGACGGCCTGGCCTACATCCGGAGCCATTCGGAGATCCGGGACGTCGTCATCTCGGGCGGCGACCCGCTCATGCTGAGCGACCGCAAGCTCGAGGCGATCGTCAAGGCCGTCCGGGCCGTCCCTCACGTCGAGATCATCCGCATCGGGACGCGCGCCCCGTGCGTCCTGCCTCAACGGGTCACCGAAAAACTCGTGGCCATGCTCAAGAAGTATCATCCGCTTTATGTCAACGTCCACTTCAACCACCCCGATGAGATCACGCCGGAATCTTCGCGCGCCCTGAATTTGCTGGCCGATGCCGGCATCCCGCTGGGGAACCAGACCGTGCTCCTCAAGGGCGTCAACGACGACCCCGTGGTGATGCGACGGCTCATGCAGAAGCTCCTCTCGGTCCGGGTCCGGCCCTACTACCTCTACCAGGCGGACTACGTCTCCGGCACCGAGCACCTGAGGACGACCGTCGAGAAGGGGCTGGAGATCATGGAAAACCTGCGCGGCTGGACGTCCGGATTGGCCGTTCCGTATTACTGCATCGACGCGCCCGGAGGCGGCGGCAAGATTCCGGTCCTTCCGAAGTACCTCCAGTCGATCACCGACGAACAGGTCGTCCTGCGGAATTACGCCGGCGAGCTCTTCGTCTACCCGCAGGTGAAGCCGAAGCCGAAGCGCAAGCCGCGGCCGGCGATCGCCCCCTGCTACAGCTTCGACGGCGCCCCCCCCACGCCTTAAAAGGAGGGGGTCAAACCTACCTTTTGCAGCAAAAGGTAGGTTTGACCCCCTCTTACCTTATGCTCGACAGATATGCGCTCAAGCCGACGGTCTTGACGATGTCGAGCGTCTCCTCCCGGCTGATGCCGCGTTTCTGCTTCAGCGACTCCAGGATGCGGATGATGGAAAAAGCGACCTCGGCCGTCTGCCCCGCCTCCGCCTGCCGGTCCTTGAGG